>ENA-UEQP01001453-UEQP01001453.1-human-gut-metagenome-genome-assembly--contig:-NODE-1453-length-21396-cov-4.162203_pt1 | contig 21396 bp, 20 predicted proteins | sample MGYA00242951_ERZ507951 | MGnify/ENA primary metagenome ERZ507951 (study PRJEB26167, sample SAMN06115539) | human gut metagenome | host: Homo sapiens | place: China:Shanxi | collected 2015-11-18...
TGTAAGCCTCCTCTGGCTTTCAGCCACTTAAATACTTTGCCGCAAATGTAAATGCCATAAGCAGGCGGTGTATTATAAAGGGATTTTGCGTCTGCATGGACTTTATACTGGCACATGGTCGGTGTTCCCGGAAGAACATCCTCCGTGATCAGGTCTTCCCGGATGATCACGATGACCACACCAGCAGGCCCAATATTTTTCTGGGCTCCACCATAGATCAGGCCATATTTCGCCACATCCACCGGCTCCGATAAGAAGCAGGAGGACACATCGGCAACTAAGGTCTTGCCCTTGGTATTTGGCAGTTCATGGAACTTGGTTCCATAAATCGTGTTGTTCTCACAAATATAGACATAATCCGCATCCTCGTCGATCGGAAGATCAGAGCAGTCCGGAATATAGCTGAAAGTCTTATCTTCACTGGATGCAATGGCGTTGGCCTTACCGTATTTCTGGGCTTCTTTCCATGCTTTCTTTGCCCACTGGCCGGTAATGATATAATCTGCCACACCATGCTTCATCAGGTTCTGCGGAATGGCAGAAAACTGCAGATGAGCGCCGCCCTGTAAGAACAGGACCTTATAATTATCCGGAATTCCCATTAACTCTCTTAAATCTGCTTCTGCCTCTGTGATAATGGTTTCAAAGGCTTTCGACCGGTGTGACATTTCCATCACCGACATTCCAGTTCCCTTGTAATCTAACATTTCTGCTGCTGCTTCTTTCAGAACTTCTTCCGGCAGTACGGCCGGACCGGCTGAAAAATTGTACACTCTGCTCATAACCTTTTTCCCCACTTTCTGTTTTTTTATTTTTATTTTTTATCGGTCGCGTGCGTCAGCAGCTCCTGCAGCTGATCGCGCGAAAAACTATAGATTTTGTCGCAGAACTGGCAGGTTACTTCACTTTTCTCCTGTTCTGCGATCATCTTGCAAAGCTCGGTCTTTCCGAGGCTGATCAGCGCGCGCTCGACCTTTTCCCTGCTGCATGCGCAGCGGTAGCCGATCTCCTCGGTCTGGAGGAAGTCCACTTCAAAGCCGTCGAGCACGGCGGAGATGATCTCCTCGAGGCTCATGCCCTTGTCGAGCATGGCCGTCATCGGCTCGAGCTTTGCGAGATTGGCTTCGAGGCGGTCGATGTCTGCGTCCTTGACGCCCGGCATCAGCTGCACGAGCCAGCCGCCGGCACACTTGACCGTGCAGTCGGTGTCGACGAGCACGCCGAGCGCACAGGCAGACGGGATCTGCTCGCTCTCCGCAAAGTAGCGCGTGAGATCCTCTGCGATCTCGCCGTCCACGAGCGCGACCGTGCCGGTCACGGGGTCCTTGAGGCCGATGTCCTTGATGACCATCAGATAGCCGCGGCCTACGCCGCCGCCCACGTTGAGCTTGCCGTCCGGGCGGAGCGGCAGGTCAGCGGCCGGGTCCTGAAGGTAGCCGCGCACGCAGCCGTCCGACTCGCCCACGCACACAATGGCGCCGAGCGGGCCGTTGCCCTTGATCTGAACGGTGACAGAGCCGTCCTCGACCTTGAGCTGACTGCCCATGATGGAGGTGATGGTCAGCGTGCGGCCGAGCGCTGCGGTCGCAAGCGGCGTGGTGTTGTGAATTTCGCGTGCGCGCTCGACAATTCCGGTTGTCGATGCGGCACTGATCTGGATGCCCGCGTTGCGGGCGATCGCGCGAAGAATTTTATCGCTCATATAATGTTAGTCTCTCTTTCGTGCGGTGAAATAGATGCGATCCTCTACGCCCTTTACGGGCGCGAAGCTCTGATCGCCATAGGTTTTGATTTCGGTAAAGCCTGCCTCTTCCAGCATGCGGACAAGCTGCTGCGGCTCGTAGACGCGCTCCTCGTGCGTTTCCTGCGCGCGCGACCAGCTGTCCCCATCCTGTTCAAAAATATCGAACTGATAGGCGCACAAGCCGTCCTCGACCGCCGCCTGCCAGACGCAGAACACGCCGTCGTCCTCGCGGACATAGCTTTCCCCGTCGATACGGGAGAATTTCGCAGGCGTATTGATGTCAAAGACGAACAGGCCGTTCGGGTTGAGGAACAGGTGCACGCGGCGAAACGCCTCGGCGAGGTCGTCCGGCTCGGTGACATAGTTCACGCTGTCCAGGCAGCACAGGCAGGCGTCCACATTGCCGTAAAGGTCAAGCTCCTCCATGCGCTGATTGATGAGCAGCGGTCTCGGAGAGCAGTCCATCGTATTCTGCATGGCCTGCATGAGCATTTCGGGCGAAGCGTCCGCGCCGATCATGTCGTAGCCGCGTTGCGCGAGCAGGCGCGTCAGGCTGCCCGTGCCGCAGGCCAGATCGAGCACCAGCTGCGGCCGGATGTCCTCCCGCGCAAAAAGCTGCTCGAAAAAATCCGCCCACTGTTCGTAGCCGACGTCGTCGGTAAAACGATCATAGTAGGCCGAAAGTGTCTGATAGCTATTCATTGTCCTCCTTCAGCCGGTCGAGCATTCTGCGGTAGCCGTCCGAGCCGTAAACAAGGCATTTGTTGACGCGGCTGATCGTCGCAGTGGATGCACCGGTCTCCTGTACGATGTCGCTGTAAATGCGGCCCTCGTCGAGCATGCGGGCTACCTGAAAACGCTGCACCATGGCGCGAAGCTCGGAAATCGTGCAGAGATCCTCGAAAAAGTCGTAGCATTCCTCCACGGTCGAAAGCTTGAGAATGCCGCGAAACAGGATGTCCATATCTTCATCCTTTAACTTCCGGTTCAAGTTTTTCCCTCCTTTTACGATTTATTTACGAAAAACGGGGTTGTTCCCCGTGGCGGTTTTCCTCCGCATATGCGTTCAAACCTCATGTGTTGTTTTCATTATAACACGATGCTTTCATATTGTAAAGCGTGAAAAGCGCACTTTCCCGACAGCTGTCCCTCTCTCGGTGCAGCGACTCTCCGCAGCGGAGGTTGCCCTTTTCGCGTGTTCCTGTTATGCTGTGATCAAGGAGAAAAATCCACACGAAAAGGAGCATGAACATGGACAATTATGTTACCGGCACGGCGATCCGCACACTGCGTGAAAAACAGCATCTGACGCAGGCGCAGCTCGCCGAGCAGATCAATGTCAGCGACAAAACAGTTTCCAAATGGGAGACCGGGCGCGGCTTTCCGGACATTTCGCTTCTCGAGCCGCTCGCAGCCGCGCTGCGCGTTTCCGTGCCCGAGCTGCTTTCCGGCGAGCAGGTCATCAATGTCAACCGCGCGGCCAATATGCGCCGCTCCAGGCTGTATGTGTGTCCGGTGTGCGGCAATGTGCTGCACGCGGCCGGCAGCGCGATGATCTCGTGCTGCGGCGTCACCCTGCCCCCGCTCGAAGCCGAGCAGCCCGACGAGGCGCACGACGTCCGCATTGAGGATATCGAGCACGAGCTTTATATCTCCTCCGCGCATCCGATGAGCAAATCGCACTATCTTTCGTTCGCCGCCTGCTGTACGGACGACCGCTTCGAGCTCGTGCGCTTCTATCCCGAAGGAAACGCGGAAGCGCGCTTTTTCCGCCGCGGCCGCGGTATTCTTTACTGGTACTGCAACCGTCACGGACTGTTTTTTAAACGGTTTTAACTTTCCCCCGGCAAAACCGCTCTGTTTTTTTCGAAACCGGAGCGGTTTTCGTATTATTTTTCAGCATCTTAAATTTTCTTTGATTTTTTCAAAAAAACTTTCAAAAAATCGTTGACAAAACCGGCTTCCGTATGTATAATAATTCTTGTCGCTGACAGTGAGGCGACTCGACAAGAGGAAAATGCGAGTGTGCTGGAACTGGTAGACAGGCACGTTTGAGGGGCGTGTGTCGAACGACGTACGGGTTCAAGTCCCGTCACTCGCACCATTTCTTCAAGTGCGAAACAATTAAATACCACATGCGGATGTGGCGGAATGGCAGACGCGCTAGCTTCAGGTGCTAGTGTTCGCAAGGACGTGGGGGTTCAAGTCCCCCCATCCGCACCAAGTGAAAGAGCTGAAATCTTTTGATTTCAGCTCTTTTCCTATACTTTTTACGGTATTTGGTTTTATGATGTAATTTGTGAAAAACCGGTGTCTATACGTTTGTTTACTGTTTCGGAATCAAAACCGAGAGCGCGCCCGCGCCGTGTGCGCCGCGCGTAACCGTGGCGTATTCCTCGACCGAAGTACGTCCGTCGTTCACACCGCAGTTGAAATCCGCGTCCTTTGGCATATGACCGGCCGTCAGTTCCCATTCGCTCTCGTTTGGCAGGCGGCAGGTGTTCACGCCGTCCTTGTCAGTCAGCCATGCATAGTAGGCTTCCGCGTCCGCGGCAGACACAAAATTGACCGGAAAATCGTCCTCATCGGCGGGATGGGTGCCGTTTTCCCGGTTAGACGGCGCGGCATATCCGCCTGTGCGTTTGCGGGCGTATATCGAGCAGTTCGGCGGCACGCTGGCGCAAAACGCGAAACAGCTGCGGGCGTGTCCCCGTCCGCACCGATCAAGGTTCTGACAGAGGTCAGGGCCTTTTTGTTTTTAGTGGCGAATGTAAACCAAAAATAAAATATAGGTTGACAATAACGCCGGGATGTGGTTTAATAGCTTCAGATAAAAACTGCTCCGGGAGGGGTCAACATGAATCAACCAGAAACGAAAACCGCGCCGAAATCGGCATTTACCGTCAAGGAAACCTGCTATGCAGGACTTTTTGCGGCGGTAATTGCAGTCATGGCGCAGATATCCATTCCGATGCCGGGCGGCGTTCCGATGACGATGCAGACGTTCGCGGTCACGCTCGCGGCGATCGTACTGGGCGCGAAGCTCTCGACGGTTTCGACCGTCATCTATCTCATCCTCGGCGCGGCAGGCGTGCCGGTGCTTGCAGGCTTCACCGGCGGACTTGCAAAGTTTGTCGGACCGACAGGCGGCTTTCTGATCTCGTTTCCGCTGATGGCGTTTGTCATCGGCTGGGGCGTGGAGCACCGCAAAGCGTTCCCGGGTGCGTTCGTGGTCGCGCTCGTCGCAGGCACGGTGCTGAACTATGTGGTCGGCGTTGCGATGTTCTGCGCGCTGACGCAGAGCACGCTTGCAGCCGGCATCACGGCCTGTGTGCTGCCGTTCATCCCGACCGCCATTATCAAGGCGATTCTCGCCTCGGTCGTTGGATTTGCAGTAAGAAAACGCCTCAATTAAATACAGGAGCAGCCCTTCCTGCGATTGATGCAGGGAGGGCTGCTTTTTGCCTGCCGGTATGCTTTGAAGTCGGCTGCACGCGGATTTTTCCGTCGACACAGCGAAGGGAACGGACTGATTGCGGCGGCGGCGCTGCTCGGCAGGGCAGCCGTCATGCGCACGCAGATGGGAAAAACCAGGGCATCGCTTGCGCCGGTCGGGATGAACCGCGATATTCAGCGCGTCCTGACGCTGGAGAGCGGCGAGGTCATGCTCGTGCTCCGGCGCGAGAATATGATGCTGCTCGCCTGCACCGGCGATCCGGAAAAATTGCTCGGCGTGTCATATACGGCGCTGCGGGATAATATCGCGAATCTCAATGCCGCTTTTTCTGACAAAAGCAGATGCTATGCGGTCTGGAAAAAATACATGGCGTGGGACGGCAGAGAAATGTTCGATGAGGCTGTGCAGAGCGGCGACGGACGCTGGATGCGCTTCATCGTCAGACGCACGCCCGACGGTGAGTACGACCTGCTGTGCTTCCGCGACATCACTGCACTGCACGACCGCATCGAGGAATGCGAAAAGCGCCTCGCAGGGGCGGAGGAGGAGAGCCGCGCGAAAACAACCTTCCTCTCGCGTATGTCGCACGAGATCAGAACCCCGATGAACGGTATCATCGGCATGATCTCGCTCGCAAAGAGCAGGCTGCGCCCCGGAGACGAGGCGATGCAGTATCTGAACAAGGCGGACGAGGTGTCCGGTCATCTGCTCGCGCTCATCAATGACATTCTGGATATGTCGCGCATCGAGGCCGGAAAGGTCGAGCTTGAGCACAAGGTGTTCAGCCTGCGCGGCCTGGGCGATCGTCTGTATGATATGTTCGCCAAGCAGCTTCAGACGCGCGGCATCCGCTACGAGGTCAATCTGGAGGATATGACGGTCGACAGTGTCGTCGGTGACGAGCTGCGCATCAGCCAGATCATCATCAACTTCCTCTCGAACGCTGTCAAGTTCACGAGCGAGGGCGAGATCATCGTCACGTTCCGTCAGATGATGCTTCAGAATAACGTTGCGGACTTCATGTTCCGCGTGCACGATACCGGTATCGGCATGGATCACGCCTTTCTGAACCGTATTTTCCGTCCGTTCGAGCAGGAGAGCATCGAGACGGGCAGAAAATTCGGCGGCACCGGCCTCGGCATGACGATCACCGATCAGCTCGTGCGTCTGATGGGCGGCGAGATCATCGTGGACAGTGCGCCGGGCAAAGGCTCGGATTTCACCGTGTTCCTGCATCTGCCGGTGGCGGAGCAGGCCGCCGAGAGGGCGGAAGCGCCGGACGAGACGGTAAAACAGTGCTGCGATAACGCCTTCAAGGGCTGCCGCATCCTTATGGCCGAGGACAACGAGATCAATGCGGAGATCGCGATCGAGATACTGGGCGAAATGGGTGCACAGGTCGAGGGTGTAGAAAACGGCCGTCTTGCGGTCGAGGCGTTTGAGAATCATCCGGAAAACTGGTACGATCTGATCCTGATGGATGTGCAGATGCCGGAGATGGACGGCCGTACCGCTGCGCGCACCATCCGTGCGTCTGACAGGGCGGACGCGAAAACGATACCGATCTTCGCCCTGTCGGCGGATGCGTTCGTCGAGGACGAGCGCCTGTCCATTCAGAGCGGCATGAACGGTCACTTTGCCAAGCCGGTCGATTTCACCATGCTTCAGCAGGCGATCGGCGTCTATCTGGCGAAGCGGAAAAGAAAGGAGTAAAAGACATGGGGCTGAAGGAGCTTTATACCGCGACGGGCGCGAAGATATTCGGCACAGCGAGCACGGTAAAAACCATCGGCGCAGCTGCGGCTGCATCGGCAGTGATTGCAGGCGCGGCGGCCGGAGTCCATGCCTTTACGAACGGCCGGGATTTTACGCCGGACGGCGCGGGACGCGCGATACGCACCAATCAGGTGCACTTTGACGGGAGCGAAAATACGATAGGCAAGCAGGACGAGCAGACAAAAAACGGCGAGAGCGAGATATACGAGCGCGATGAAAGCGCCGAGGAGAAGCAAAAGCCGCAGACCGGCGACAGCGCGTCCTATCTGTTCGAGAATGTGAAGCAGCAGGAAAAGCCGAGCGGGCTGCTCGACAGAGACGGCACGGCGGCAGCCATTGCCGGAACGGTTCCGACCGCCGGTGCGGCGAGCGTGCAGCCGGGGACGGTGCTCGACATCGTGAAGGATCCTGCGGCGGCGGACATCGTGCTGCAGCCGGGCAACGCGGCGCAGGCAGCGCCCCCGACCGGCGGCGACACGGCAAACAGCGGCGGAAATACCGCTCAGCCGTCCGTCGCGCCGGCGAACCCCTCGACCGGCGGAGATACTGCACCGAACCAGCCGTCGCGGCCGACGACGCCCGACAGCAACGGCGGCGGAAGCTCGGCCTCCGGCGGAGAGAGCGGCGGCACGGCCACGCCGGATGCCCCTGTGACGCCGGTCACGCCGACCGCACCGAACAAGCCGCAGCAGACGGACGGCAAGCCGCCCGAGCAGAGCTCGGAGGAAAAGGGGCCGGATATTCCCTGGTTCGACAGCGGTACGCGCTACGACGGCACGGTCACGCTGCCGAGCGACAGCAAGGTCACGATCGTCGGACGGATCGACAGCACGGATGCCCTGTATGCCGGTCAGATCGTCAATGACGCGGATATCGTCCGCGCGCTCTATGCCTATGTCATGGCCGGCGAAAAGATCTACTACTGGACGTCGAGCGACCTCGGAAAATACATCCGTATCAACCGCGTCAGCTTTGACCGAGGAAAAACCTGGCTCACGGATTTTTCGAACAATAACAATATCGAAATCCCGAAAAACGCCGGGGATCAGTCGATGCAGATCGATATGTCGTATCGCTTCAGCGAAAACGGCGCATGGACGGAGTACAGACCGGGCGGGGGAAACAGCTATATCGACTGCACGGTCGCGCCGCACCGCATTCTGGTGCTCGGCCGGGAGCTGACCGACAAGGATACGGAAATCCCGCTGGACATCGTGCTGAACAGCGATTATTCCTATAATGAATTCAGCAGAAGGCTCAATCTGTTCGCATTGCAGAGAAGGCTGTATGAGAAGCTGTATGGCTGGGACAGCGGCACAGCTTATGACGAGCTTCCGCCCATCGACCGGCTGTTCTCCGGCTGGACGGAGGACGGCAGGCGCGTTTCGTGGGACTACACCTGCGACGGCGGCCGGCATGTGCTCCAGCCGTCGGATTTCGTGAAGGTTCCGGAGAACCTTACGGTCCGCCTGAAGATCAACAAGGGCATGACCTATGAGCTGCAAACGCTGACCGGCTTTGACGAGAGCGCGCTGACCGACGATGAGGGATATGGTACGCTGACGATACCGGAATATGTTCAGGCGGTTGCGTTCGAGACCGACGGCCGGGAAGAAAGCCCCGTCACCTATCTTCCGTTTGCGGTGGGTACTATGGAAATTCCGGCAAGCGTTGTCTACATCAAGCCGGACAGCATCTCCTCAGTCCTCGACGCCTACCGTGTCGCGGAGGACAGCGAATACTATGCCTCCACTGAGGACGGCATCCTGACCAGCAGGGACGGCACGGAATACCTCGCGATCCCGGAGAACGTCACCTCGGTCAGGCTGCCCGAGAGCTACTGGGGAACAGTCACTCTTATGGCGCAGTCGGAAGACCGGCTGCCCTCGATCAGTTTCGAGAAGATGCGGCACGGCTCTGTCATCGTGCAGCCCGAGCTGCTGAATGCATTCGTCACGAAGTACGGCAGACAGCTCAACGGCACCGGAACGACGGTCAGCGTAGCCGGCGGCGACGCGAAATATGAGGTTCACGATGGCTGTCTGACGCATCAGAAGGACGGCGCGACCGTGCTTGACCGCGTGGTGACGGATGCAGAGATCTACCGGCTGCCGCAGGGGATCGACAGGATCGCAGCGAACGCCTTTGCCGGATCTTCGGTCAAAATCCTGATTACGGACGCAAAGACCTCCTATGCGGCGGACAGCTTCAAGGACAGCATGGTCTCGTATGTGACCTGCGAGGACGAAACTCAGAAGGCTGAGATCAATAAAAAGCTCGACGAAGCGGGTGTTGCGGAGGTCGAGTTTGCGGCGTCGGGCACATCGGACGACGGCTGCTTCTACGTGAAATCGGACGGAAAGATCGTCGTAGTCAATGTGCCGGACGGCATCAGCGAGTATTACGGCGAGATCATCATTGACGGCGAGAAAAAAACGGTCGACAGCATCGCGGCGCACGCATTTGACGGCTGCACCACGCTGGAATACGTTTCGCTGCCCGAGACGGTTAAGACCATCGGCGTTTCGGCGTTCAAGAACTGTACCGCGCTCTCCGGCGTGCTGCTCGGGAGCGAGGACAGCGTCACCATCATGGAACACGCGTTCAACAACTGCACGAACCTGCGCTTTATCGCGTCGAACGCGAAAAACATGGAGCTGAAGAACGATTACGATATTCTGAGTGAATCGGGAAGCGAAACACTTTACGGACAGCTGTGGTGTCTGGCAGGCAGCGAAGGCTTCGATGACAGCTGGAGCTGCTACGAGCCGAGGAGTGGCTGGCGCGACGAAACGGATATTGCAGAGTTTCGGGTCATCGACTGCAACGGAGCGAATGTCCTGTACGGCTGCAACACCGAGGACGAAAGCAAGCTGTGGGAAGGCAGCAGGCTGGACAGCTGGATTGCGCTGCGCGCCGCCGGTTCGCCCGCAGAGGGCGGCACGATCACCCTGCCCGAAACCACGATCGCGATCAATAACTACTGCTTCGCCCAGCTGGACTGCGCGTTCACGATCAACTGGGAGGAGCTGCCGCGTCTGGTCCGCATCTATGACAGCGCTTTCGCGCAGTCCGGTCTGACAGGCGTGATTCATCCGGTTCAGTCGACGTATATGATGCTGCTCAGGAATGCCGCATGTTATCAGACCAACATTGTGGAGGCAGATTTCAGCGATGTATCTCTGGAGGATTACGGTGAGTCGGCACTGGCGGACTGCAAACAGCTGCAAAGCGTTTCGTTTGGATGGGTGTGCAGGAAAAGCGACGGTAAATTTATGTCGATTATTCCGAACGGCTCGTTTTACGGCTGCGATGCGCTGACAGATCTCTATTTTACCACCGAGGAGCCGATTGGACTGCTGACATGGTATCCGCACGCCCCGTTCCAGTTTGCGGACGGTATCTATGACAGAAATATCCGCATTCATGTTCCGGAAGGGCGCGAGGAAGCGTATTTCCGGGCGTGGAAGCCCATGTTCATCGGCTATACGGACGAGGAGATCGAGAACGGAACGTATTATATCGATATGTCGATGTCCCAGCTCAGCTGGATGGAATGGTATTTCCCGGCGGACAGATGGCCGGAGTTTGTACAGGCCGTCTGCGACTACCGCGCTATCCACGCCGAAAACAACCTTCGCGCGATGATGGGCATAGAGCTGCTGGAAGAGCCGGAAAATCCGGAGGAGCATAAAGAGGATTACGGCTATGCCGACCCGTTCGGCGGCGACATCGAGCTCGACATTGAAATCCCGGACGAGAACCCGGACATCACGCAGGACGGCCAGACCGCTTCCGATGAAACGATTTCGGATGAAACCGGCAGCGAAAATATCTCCGGCGAAACTGTGACCGGCGAGAGCACGCCGTCTGCCGATGCGCCGGACGGGGAGGACAGCGCGTCCGCCGACACAAACAACACCGAGCCTGCACCGGAGACGACCGATGCGGCAGAGGGAGAAGATACATGATTATCGAACAGTCAAAACAGATTATTTCCGAGATAAACCGCGCGTTTATCGGCAAGAATGAGGTCATCGAGAAGGTTCTGATGACGATTTACGCAGGCGGTCACGTTTTGCTCGAGGACTGCCCGGGCGTCGGCAAGACGACGCTCGCGGTCGCGTTCTCGCGCGTGCTCGGTCTTTCGACGCGCCGCATCCAGTTTACGCCCGACACGCTGCCGTCCGACATCACCGGCTTCACCATGTGGAACCGCAAGACGGGCGAATTCGAATACCGTGAGGGCGCGGCGAACTGTCAGCTGCTGCTCGCCGACGAGATCAACCGCACTTCTCCGAAAACGCAGTCCGCGCTGCTCGAGATCATGGAGGAGCGCACCATCACGGTGGACGGCGAGACGCACGCGCTCCCGGCGCCGTTCATCTGCATCGCGACGCAGAATCCCTTCGGCTTCGCCGGCACGCAGGCGCTCCCGGAGAGCCAGCTCGACCGCTTCATGGTCTCGCTCTCGATCGGCTATCCCTCGATCGAGGATCAGATGAAGATCATCTCGGCGCAGCGTTACGCCAATCCGCTTGACGAGCTGCATCCGGTCACGACCGCACAGAACGTCATCGAGGTGCAGAAGTTCCTCAGCTCGGTCAAGGTCATGGATGATATGCTGCGCTACGCCATCGAGCTGTGTGAAAAGACCCGCATCCATCCGCTGATCGAGCTCGGCATTTCGCCGCGCGGCGTTGCCGCACTCGTGTGCATGGCGCGTGCATCGGCGGTGCTGCATGAACGGAATTACGTCGTCCCCGAGGATATCCAGTCGGTCTTTCTCGATGTCTGCGCGCATCGACTGGTGCTGCGTCCGCAGGCGCGTGTGGACGGCATGAACGCGCGCGACGTTCTGCGCGACATCCTGAACGAGATCCGTCCGCCGGCCCTGTCCGCGAGGTAAGCGGATATGTGGAAAAACCGCGCAGGTTATGCGCTTGCGGTCGCGACGCTCGCCGCACTCGTCTGGCTGTTCGGCAGACCGTTTCTCGTCTGTGCGCTCGTTCTGGCGGCAGGACTGCCGTTCGTGCAGCTCGCGCTGCTGAAGCGCGACGCGGGCGCGGTCTCGCTCTCGCTTTCTGTGCGCCCCGGCGGCAGGGAAGGGGAAACGCTCCTGCTCTGCTTTGAGGTAGAGAGCGGGCGTGCGCTGCATGCTGCGCGAAGCGTCTATCTCGATCTCGCGATGAACAATCTGCTGCTCGGCGAGAAAACACACCGCCGGGTGATGCTGACGCTCAGCAGCGGCGCGAACCGTTTTTCCTGCCCGATCGTGCCGCCCTGCTGCGGTGAAATCGTGATTTCCTGCTGCGAGACCGGTCTCTGTGACCTGCTGCATCTGTTCCGCGAGCGGGTCGCGCCGTTTGACGAGGTGCGCACGGTCATCTATCCGCGTCCGGTGCAGCTGGAGCTTACGCTGTCGCGCGATGCGGTCGGCGAGACGGGCGACAGCGGTCTGACGCGCAGCCGCAAGGGTACGGATGCGACCGAAATGTTCGACATTCGAAGCTATGTGCCGGGCGACGACGTCCGTTCCATTCACTGGAAGCTGTCGGGCAAGACGGACGAACTGATCGTGCGTCAGGCAAGCGACCGCACGCACTACGATCTGGTCATCCTGCCCGATTTCGGAAGAAAGCAGGGCAGCCGCGACATCACGGCCGGAGAGCTGACGAGGTGTGTCGCTCTCGTGATCGAGCTGAGCCGCCGCCTTGTGCGGCGGGGCGTGCCGCTGTGCGTCGCGCTGCCCGGACCGGGCGGCGGCATGGAGCTGTTCGGCTTCAAAAGCGTGCGTGAGCTCGAGCATAGCATCCCGCGATGGTTGTCCATCGAGATCCCCGAGCAGGCCGGGCGCATGATGCGGCTGTTCCGAATGGAGCATCTCGAAAACCGCTTCACCCGCATGGTAACGGTGAGCGCAGGTGCGCCCGAGACCGGTCTCCGTGCGCTCGCGAACGACATCGGCGTACTTTCTCTGACGGTGATGAAGGACGTTTCCGAGCCGCGCGCCGTCCTTCTGAACGGCGTGGAAAACATTGAGATACCGGCGGAGGGCGACGCGAAGATCAATATTCTCTGCTGAAACGGAGTCCCAGTATGAACGAAATCAGCGTTAAGACGCTTTACCCGGACGGGTCGACAAGTCCATATCGCGCCCTCGCCCTGCCTGCGTTCGCCTCGCTCTGTCTGATGGCCGGCGCGCTGCTCGTGCTCTTCCGGACATGGGATGAGCTGACGGTTCCGCGCTGGGCGCTCGTGTTCGCGGCGGCGGCAGGCTATGTGTCCGCCTCGGCGGCGCACCGCCTTTCGCGGCGGCACGGCGCGTTTTATCTGCTCGGCCTCGTGCCGTGGATACCGGCGCTCCTCATGCCGGCCGCGTGCGTGCGCGGTCTCACAGCGTGGGTTTCCGGACTCATCGCACGCTGGAATGTACTGCACGACGGCAGCGCACAGCTGCTGAACACAGCGCCGGATATTGTTGACGAAAAAGCGGCGGCCTTTATCGGCGCGATGCTCATCGCGCAGGCGGCGCACTTCGTCGTGGTGCACCGTCACCGCGTGCTCGGCGCCGTGCTCGGAGGGTTCTGGATTGCGCTCGGTCTGGCGGACGGCTGCTTTTCGCCGCTCGGCGCGGCGCTCATGCTCGCAGGCATGCTGGCGCTCTATGTCTCGGATATCAGTCTGCATCTGACCCGCGCGGCATGGCGCACGCTTGGCATCCTGCTGGCTCTGCTCGTGGCCGCGGCATCCCTGCCGGATATGGATATGGAGGGCATTCGCGGCCTGCGCGAGAAGGCGCAGAGCGGCGTACACGAGCTGCGCTACGGCGCGGACAGTCTGCCGGGCGGCGTGCTCGCGCAGGCGGATACGCTGCACAGCGACCCGCGCGGTATGCTGAGCGTGACGGAAGGGCAGGAGAAAACGCTCTACCTGCGCGGATATATCGGCGGCATGTATGCGGACGGGGCGTGGAAGCCGCTGCCCGGTCTGCTCTACAGCGAGGAGTATGCGGGCATGATGAAGTGGCTGAGCGGGCGCGGCTTTGACCCGGCGCGGCAGCCGGCGGCATACCTTGCGCTGTGCGGCGACAGCGAGGCCGAGCCGAACGGCGTGACGGTTGAGACACTTGCGGCAAGCCGCGAATATGTGTACATTCCGGGCACGGCGAATGAGCTTTCGGGCGCGCGCGTCACGGAAAACGAACGCGACAGCACAAGCCGTGCGCGCGGCGTGCTCGGCGCGCGCCGCTACACAGCGTCCGAGCTTTCCGGCTCGCGTCCGGCCGAGCTGACGGTTGCAGAGGACTGGGTCAGAGCGCCGCAGACGCCCGGACAGCAGGCGTATCTGGAGAGCGAGGCGGTCTACCGCGGCTTCGTTTACGACAGCTATACCGCTGTCAGCGACACGCTCGCGCCGATGCTCGATCGGCTGTTCTGGGAGGACTACGACGACTCGAACGACGGCATTTACAGCGCGGTCAGCCGGGTGCGCGAGGTACTGCGCGGCGAAATGACCTATACCGAAACGCCGTCTGCGGCCCCGGGGACGAGGACCCGCTCACGTGGTTTCTGACCGGGGGGCGCGAGGGCAATGCGGTGCAGTATGCCTCCGCGGCCGCTATGGCGCTGCGCGCGCACGGCATTCCGGCGCGCTACTGCGAGGGTTATCTGCTGACTGCGGCACAGGTGCAGGCGGCGGAGGGCGGCGCGGTCACGCTGACGGGGGCGAACGCTCATGCGTGGTGTGAAGCATATTTCGACGGCGTGGGCTGGCTGCCCGTGGATGTGACGCCCGGGTTTTACTATGACGCGCTCGCTCTTCAGCAGCTCGTCGCGATGCCGGATTCGATCCGCCGCACAGCCGCGATAGAGGACGCGGGGCATGCAGCCGGCGAGGTGACACAAACGGATGACAGCGGTGCAGACAGGCCCGACGGACCGCTCGACGGCACGGTCTATCCCCCGGAGCTGCTGCTCGGCGTTCTGGCGCTGCTGCTCATCCTTGCTTCGCTCGCGGCGGCAGCACTGGAATGCACGGTGCTGCTCTGCCGCGTGCGGGTATTTTCCGACTTCAAGCACGCCTCACCCGAGCAGCGCGCCCGCCTGCTCGCGTGGTGGGGACAGCGCATCCTTGCTGCACGCGGCGTGGAGGCGATGATCGGCTGGCATACGGAAAAGACCGACGCGAAGCTCGCAGAGATGATCGATACGGTCAATCCCGGCGAATACAGGCGCGTATGCAGCCTGCTCGAAAAGGCGATCTACGGCGGCATCGCGCTCAAGGTGTACGAGGAACGCGCAGTATACAGTCTGCTCGACCGGCTGTATACCGCCCCGGCGCCCGATTTCGCGACCGGACGGCGGCTGCATTATCTGCTGCTCGCTCAGCTGGGGCACGCGAGAGCAGAAAAGATGGAATAAAGAGTGCATTGCGGCAGAAAGCGGCAGTGCGCTCTTTTTCTTTGTTGGGAATGTGGAAAAAACGGTTGAAATCCGGATGTGTTTTCGGTAAAATGATAGTAGAGTAAAAGGAATAGCAGCGGCGCTTTAGCCGGCGCCGATCAAAGCCGCCCCGGCGGCACGACGTAGAAAGACAGAAGAGGAAAAAGAAAAATGGCAGTTACTTTGGTAGAAATCGCCTCGCTTGCAGGCGTATCGCGCGGCACGGTCGACCGCGCCCTCAACAATCGCGGCCGCGTTGACCCGGAGGTCGCGGAACGTGTGCGCCGCATCGCAGCCGAGCTGGGCTATCGCCCCAACCGTGAGGGCCGTCTGCTCGCGCTCGCGAAAAATCCGATCAAGATCGGCATCATCGTCCAGTCGGTCGAGACCATGTTCATGCACATGGTTTTCGAGGAGGTCATGCGCACGCAGGCGCAGCTGACCACGCCCGGCGCGGAGATTTATGTGCGCCCCATTCAGGGCGTTGACGCGGAGCGCCAGCTGGCTGCGATCGACGAGCTGGTCGAGCTTGGTGTGAACGGACTGGCGCTGTCTCCGGCAGAGGATGCGCGTGTACGCGCGCGGGTGATGGAGCTGTCCTCCAAGGTCCCGGTCGTGACCTTCAACACCGACCTGCCGGAGTCGGGCAGACTGTGCTACGTCGGCCCGGACAACTATGCCTTCGGCCGCGCGAGCGCCGGTCTGATGAATCTCCTGCTCGCGGGAAAGGGAAGCGTGCTCGTGGTCGGCGGTCAGGAAAACAACCTTGCGCACCGCCAGCGCGTTGACGGCTTCCGCGATGAGGCAGAGTCCCAGTTCCCGGGACTTGAGCTGCTCCCGACCGAGAACTGCGGCGACGATCAGAAGCTCGCCCACGACATTGTGTGCCGTGCGCTGCGTGAGCATCCCGACCTCGGCGGTGTGTACATCTCGGTAAACGGCCAGATCGGCGCGTGCGAGGCGCTGACTGAAATGGGTGCGGCAGGCCGCGTCCGCCTCATCTGCCACGACCTTATCCCGGCAAATATCGAGAACGTCCGCCGCGGCGTGATCGACTTCCTGATCGACCAGGATGCACATATGCAGGGCAACCGTCCGACCGAGCTGCTGCTCGACTACCTGCTCTGCGGCGACAATCCGGAGAGTGAGCGCATCCTTGCGCACATCGACATCCGCAACCGGTACAACGTCTGAAAGAGGTAAAAATGCACGAAATACCGCTGCCGCACGGCACAATGACCCGATTTCCTGCCGTCGGGGTAAACAAGAATGCGCTGATCCTCTGCCCGGGCGGCGGCTACGAGCACTGCTCCATCCGCGAGGGTGCTCCGGCGGGCCGCGCCTTCGCGAAAAGCGGCATCGAGACCTTTGTGCTGCGGTATGACTGTGCTCCGGCGCCGCTCGGGACCCGTCCGCTCGCCGCGCTGTCGGCGGCGGTGCAGTGGGTGCGCGCGCACGCGGAGCAGTACGGCATTTCGCCGCAGCGCATCGCGGTCGGCGGATTTTCCGCCGGGGCGCATCTTGCGGGCCTTCATGCGGCGGTGTGGAACCGCGCGTTATGGTATCCGCAGGGAACGGATCCCGCGCTCCATCAGCCGAATGCCGCCGTGCTGTGCTATCCGGTCGTGTCCGCCGGTGAGTACGCCCATCGCGGCAGCTTTGAACAGCTTGCAGGGGACGATATGGAAAAACAGCAGGCGTTCTCGCTCGAAACTCTGGTGTCTCCCGATATGCCGCGCACCTTCCTCTGGCATACGCTGACGGATGAGACTGTGCCGGTCGAGAATTCGCTGCTGCTCGAGAAATCGCTCCGCAGGGCGGGCGTTTCGCACGAGATGCACCTGTTTCCGCACGGTGTGCACGGTCTCGCGCTTGCGGATATGGAGACGTCGGACATCGAAAAGGGGCGTTTGCCCGACCGCCATATCGCCCGGTGGCAGGCGCTCTGCGCGGAATGGCTGAAGGAATAAAAAGGAGAAGATTTATGTCATTCAACACAGCAAATATGATTGTTTTTGTCCTCATGGTGCTGCTGCCGCTCGCGGCGGTGCTTGCGCTTGAGGTGTTTTTGTCGCGCCGCCCGAGCTGGTGGCCGGGGCTCGTGCTGCCGTGCTCGGTGACACTCGGCGCATTCAACATGATACGTCTGATGGCGCTCAATTTCCTTCTCGCGCAGCCGACGCTCGGCGGCGGCATCCTGCATGCCGGGCTGTTCATTCTGGCGTGCCTCGTGCCGAGCGCAGCGCTGTTCGCGATCTATTTTCTCAACCGGAAAAAGGTGCAGCAGAAGTGCGCAGAAACCGAAAACGGCAAGCCCCAAAAGTAAAAGAAATCCCACTCGCGGCAAAACACCGGAGTGGGATTTTTCATGCGAAAACTCTGCGATACGCGAGGGCGATATAGTCGCCTGCGGCGAGCGTCACTTCCTTCGAGGCAACAGCCTTGTCTGCGAGCGTCACGATCCACGCAATGCGTGAGCGCGGAATGGGCGCGAGGGGGAACATATGCCGCGCGATGGCGTCACATTCGCGGTCGGACAGACCGAAAACGCGCTTCGCCCGTGCGGCAGCAATGTGGCCGTGGATGAAGCCGTGCATGTGCGTCAGCCGTCTGAAGCCGGAATAATGGCGCACAAAGCGGCGGAAACGCTCGCTGTGCCAGTCATAGCCGAAGAAATCGTGCAAGAGCGCTGCCCGCACGACCGACGCGGTCTCCTCCTCGGAAAGATGGAGCGCGCACGCAATGCGGTAAGCGGCGCGCGTTACGGCAAGCGAGTGGTCGTAGACCGTGTTTGCAGGTCCGTGGTGCTCAAAGGAGCGCAGCTTCTGAAAACGCGGATCGTTCAGGATACTGCCCGCATATCGTTCAATTTCGTCAGGGACCATCGGAAACACCTCCTGAAAAACGGGAACACGGGTCCTTTTTTAACTTTATTATATGCGCGAAACGCCGAAAAATCAAGAGGAAGAATTTGAAGATATTGTGAAGAATTCACAGCTTCTCCGCAGGCGTGTCCGAACTGCGGCGTTCCGCCTCGAGCACCTCGATACGCTCTTCGAGCAGGTCGATGCGCTCTGACTGGCGGAGCAGAAGCGTGACAGGGACGGAGATGACGAGCGAGAAGAACACAATGACAGGCCAGAGTTTTGCGGTAAGCTCAAACACCACCCATCCGCCGCATAACGACGCGCCGAAGCACGCGGCAAGCGTCACGGCGAAAACCATAAGAAATCTCATAGGACATACTCCTTTCAATAGGTAAAACGCTGCATTCCAAAGCAGATGTGAGTTGCCCCCTGTCCTGAGGCTCATCGGACAATTCGGACTTCGGCCGGCTGACCGTCAGCGCCGTAAAACGTCACACTGCCGCTGTTCCGCGGCAGGACGAGCGCGAACGGCTGCGTGCTGTCGAGCTCGATGGTGTGCGTTTCGGTTCCGCTGTCAATGACCGCGCGGTCAATTTTCTCCGCGTTCATCGAAATATACGCGGTCTCGGGACGGTCGTCCACCGTAAAGGCCGCGACAAAATCCGAAATCTCAAACAGGCTGCCGCCCATGGTGAAGAACCAGCCGGTAGTGAAAAAGCGGTGTGTATCGCGGTCAGTATACAGCGAGAAGGCATAGTCGCTGTGGTTGGGAGCGTATGCAATCCCGGCGGCGGTCGTGTCACCGGCGCTGATCTGCACCGTCCAGTCATCCGGAATGCCCTCACTCGTGCGCATATCCTGCTCGAGCTGGTCGGTCGGGATGCCGATGTCGCGATTGACGTAGAGCACGCCGACCGTGACGCCGCACACGAGGAGCAGCACGAGCGCGATACGCAGCAGAATACGAAGCTTGTCTTTCACGGCTTCCGCCTCCCTTACAGGTAAATTCTGTACTTTGATTATACCGGAAAACCGACGGCGTGTAAAGAAAATCAGCCGCATTTCCGGAGAAACACGGCTGAAAAAAGTCAGTCCAGCGGCGGCGTATCGAAGATCATCTGCCGGTACGGCAGACCCTCGAAGCCGAGCATGGTGTAGAGCGCAATGGCGCGCACGTTGCTCTCGGTCACTTCGAGGCGGTAGCGCGCAGCGGTGTTGTATTTTTCGTGCACGGCGGCGATCATGCGGCTGCCGATGCCCTTGCCGCGCTGCTCGTCGTCCACCATCAGCTCCTCGAGCCAGACGCACAGGCCGCCGGCCTCGTTCGACCAGGTGAGTGCGAGCAGGCAGTACGCGCAGGGCGTGCCGTCGTCGTCCTCAGCGATCAGACAGTCTGCGTAGGGCGTGCCGTGCATGAGCAGCTCAAATGTGCGCTCGGCGTTCTGCTGCGGGATTTCATGGTCGCAGGCCGAGGTGCGGTAGAAGGCGTGGCAGCGGTCGATGAAAAACTCGCGGTCAGCCTTTTCAATAGAGCGAATGCGCATGGGAGGCTCCTCTCAGATCTGGTCGAGCGCCTGCTGAAGGTCGGCAATGATGTCCTCGACGTTCTCCAGACCGACCGAAATGCGGACCATGCCCGGCTCGATGCCTGCGGCAACGAGCTGCTCGTCGGTCAGCTGGCGATGGGTCTCGGAAGCCGGATGCAGCACGCAGGTGCGGATGTCGGCAACGTGAACCTCGTTGCACGCGAGCTTCAGGCTGTCCATGAACTTCATCGCCGGAGCGCGGCCGCCCTTGATGTCGATGGACATGACGCCCGAGGTGCCGAGCGGCAGATACTTCTTCGCGCGCTCGAAGTGCTCGTTGCCCGGCAGGGCAGGGTAGCGCACCGAGGCGATCTTGTCGCTGGCCTCAAGGAATTTTGCGACGGTCAGCGCGTTCTCGCAATACTGCTTCATGCGGACGGGCAGGGTTTCGAGGCCCATGTTGAGCAGGAATGCGGAGTGCGCGGAGGGGTAGCAGCCGAAGTCGCGCATCAGCTGCATGCGGGCCTTGATGATGTAGGCCATCGCGCCGAAATCGCGGGTGTAGACGACGCCGTGGTAGCTCTCGTCCGGTTCGGTGAAGTCCGGGAACTTGCCGGAAGCAGTCCAGTCGAATTTGCCGCCGTCGACGATAACGCCGCCGCCCTGTACTGCGTGGCCGTCCATGTATTTGGTGGTGGAGTGGATGACGATGTCTGCGCCCCACTCGAACGGGCGGCAGAGAACCGGCGTTGCGAACGTGTTGTCCACGATGAGCGGAACGTTGTTCTTGTGCGCGATATTCGCCCACTTTTCGATGTCGAATACGGTCAGAGCAGGGTTGGCGAGCGTTTCACCGAAAACAGCCTTGGTGTTCGGCTTGAAGAGCTTCTGGATCTCTTCCTCATCCGCTTCCGCGTCCGCCCAGATGCACTCGATGCCGAGCTTTTTGAGGGTGACGCCGAACAGATTGATCGTGCCGCCGTAGATGGTGGAGACGGCGATGAAGCTGTCGCCTGCGGAGCAGAGGTTGAGAATGGAGAGCAGGGAAGCGGCCTGACCCGAGGTGGTCAGCATTGCGCCGACGCCGCCCTCGAGAGCGGCGATCTTCTTCTCCACGGCGTCGCAGGTCGGATTGGCGAAGCGGGAGTAGATGCACTCGGTCGGCATATCGAACAGCGACGCGATCTTTTCGGTCGAGTCGAAGCGGTAGGTGGTGGACTGAACGATGGGCATGACGCCGGGGCCGCCGTTTTCCGGCTTGTAGCCTTCATGCAGGCATTTTGTTTCGATTTGCATAATAAACTACCTTTCTTGTAGGATTTAAGGTATAATAATCTTCATTTATTGTAACACGGAGGGGGGGAGGGGGTCAAGACCGAAGCAAGGCCCTTCAATCTTCACCCTCAGCAGAGGGTAAGCGGTTCCGCCGTTCCGGCGGCTTGCCGCCGCAGGCGAGACTGGCCCTCCCGGGCCGGGGGATGTTCGCCATGACATGGCGTGTGCAATGCCGCCGTCTGGCGGCGGAGACAAGAGGGGGACAAGACACCTTCCGGGTTTCTTATCCCCCTCTTGGCACCCGCAG
>ENA-UEQP01001457-UEQP01001457.1-human-gut-metagenome-genome-assembly--contig:-NODE-1457-length-21316-cov-6.388248_pt1 | contig 21316 bp, 19 predicted proteins | sample MGYA00242951_ERZ507951 | MGnify/ENA primary metagenome ERZ507951 (study PRJEB26167, sample SAMN06115539) | human gut metagenome | host: Homo sapiens | place: China:Shanxi | collected 2015-11-18...
TAACCGGCTGCTCCTTTTATTTTTGTCTGTTTTTACGGTACCGCAAGATTTCAGTTTTCACAAATCATGCCGTAGCCATAGCGGTCATCCCCAAAATCGCGTTTATTGACCAGCTTTACGCCAAAGTGGCCGTATTGTGCGGTATTGCCTATAACATGATTTCGAACCCCCCATTGTTTGTGGGGGACTTTTTGTTCAATAACCCTCACAAACTACCGCCCATCTTCAAACTATAGCTTGAAAGATGAACGACCATTGCCCGCTCGACAGTAGGATGCGTTAGCCGAGGGCAAGGGTATCACCGCAAGGTGAATTTTGAAGGAAACCGGATGATTAGCGGCAGTCCGTCTGTGCCGGTTCGGTACTTTGGAAACTTCGCTCCTCTGCTTTTTCTTTGATTAGGCGACGCACGAGATAAAGTTGCTTACCTTACATACTTTTCCCGATACTCCGTATGCGCTTTGAGGGAGAAATGCCGGTTATTGACTGGCACGACGAATGGACGATTGATGAACTGGCGGACAACCTTCGTGAGATCAGAAAGACTAACTAATCTTGTAACCTTGTTCTACATAAAAAGAAGGGCATTGCAACGGAGCTGCTCATCGGCAAGGGATTGCGTCATGTATATCCCATGTTCCCAGATCAACAGAGCGCAAAGACTATTGAAAGCATGAGAGAATTTGCAAAATCACACCTGCTAATCAAGACCACCGGTTCCGCCTGTGGCTCAGCTTGCAGAAAAACCTGCTCTGACCAATTGCCAGAGCAGGTTTTTCTGCAAGTGGAAGCCGGCTCCCAGAGGGGCGGCTTGTTTGTAATCTTTTTGACCGGAAGGATCGCGCAAAAATCAGGATTTTGATACTCGCAGGCGCTTTTCGATGAAGCTCCGCATACGCTTAACGGCTATCTTGCTTTGCCTGTCCGGGAACATGGGATAGACATGGCACATGCCCTTGCCGATCAGAAGTTCTACCGGGATTCCTTTGTTTTGTGCGGCCGCCTGCAGGGCGAAGGCGTCATCGTAGAACACCTCCTCGGTGCCCACGCACATCCAGATGGGCGGCAGACCCGTAAAGTCCCCATAGATGGGCGAGAGATAGGGGGTACGGACATCGTGGTCACCAATGTAGGTGATCTGCATTTCCTCGGTGAAGTCGGCGCCAATGATGCAGTCCCGATCGACCCGCTCTTTGCGGGAGGGCATGCTGTCATCCAGAGCCCCCACCGGTGAAAGGGTACATAGCCCGGCGGGCAGTTCCATCCCGTGGTCCCGCAGGTACAGCGCCAGGGCGAACACCAGGTTGCCGCCGGCCGAGTCGCCGGCAAACACCATATCGCCTCCGCGCACCCCCTGCTGTGTCAGATACCGGTAGGCACTGATGCAGTCCTCCAGCCCAGCCGGGAACGGGTGCTCGGGCGCCAGGCGGTACTCTACGTTGAACACGGCGTAGTCGTCGCTTTTGCAGAAATTCCGGGTCATATTGATGGAGTACTCCGCGCCGCCGCTGTTAAACCCGCCGCCATGGATATAGAACAGCACTTTCTTGCGGTTGGCGCCGGGTTTGCAATACCAGTAGCCATAAGGCGTTTTCTCTTTCACGGTGTTTTTCGGCATAGGCAATTTCGTACTGTTTTCCCTGCCTTGGTTTCGTACGGCCTTGTAATCTCGGGGAACATAGTGAATGTTGTTCGGTTTTGATTTTTTCAAAGCGTTCATAATGAGCCTGATCATCAGTCCGGGCATAGTGCATTTCTCCTATTTTTCATAACGGATTCCTCTGTTTCAACTGTTCGCCCTGTCAAACGGTGTACGTCTGCGTGCCGCACTCCTGCGTGCGCTCAGTGCCGTCCGGCAGGCGGACGGTGGCCGTGCAGTTTGCGGGGACAGTCACGGTGAACGCGCAGCTCTCTCCGTCGCGCACCCAGCCGCTCTCCACCATGCCGAAAATGCTTTGATAACACGCTTTTGCAGAAGAGAAATGTCCTCCGGGCTGCGGCGTGATGACGAAGTGATTCTCCCCGTCCACATGGATTCCGCACATCGTGTCAAACACCCAGCGGCACACTGCGCCCTTCGAGTAGTGGTTGAGCGAGGCGGGCTTGGTCGTGTTGGGACCCTCCCAGTTCTCCCAGATTGTCGTCGCGCCCTGCTTTGGCATGCACAGCCAGCCGGGCAGCTCCTCGTTTTCCAGCAGGCGGTAGGCGTACTCCACATCCATCTCCGTCAGCACGTCCAGAATGAAGGGCGTAGAGAGAAAGCCCGTGCCGAGCCGCCAGCCGTAGTTGTCCAGCGCCTTCAGAAGACGTTTTTGGGCATATTTCGTCTGCTGTTTGTTCAGCATCTTCAGGTGCAGCGGGCGCACAAGCTTCGCCTGTCGGTCGGTATCCAGCGAGAACTTCGGTACCGTCATCAGGTGCTGATATCCCTCCCGTACTCTGGCCGCGACATCCGCATACCGGGCGGCGTCGTCCGCGCGGCCCAGAATGGAGGCGATCTCCTGCATCCTGTCCATCAAAAGCGCGATGTACGCCGTTGTCTCCTCTGGGTGCGGGAAGATGAACTCCGAAACCGCAAAGTCCTTCACGTCCGCCGGCTCAGCCCACTCGCCGTAGGACTGCCCGTAGTTGCTGATCTGCTTGCGGTATCTCCGGCTGATGCCCGTAGGGCGTGAGGGGAAGTAGAACTTACCGAGCGTCCCGATCTTGTACTCGGCATAGCGCGCCATCTGCGGGAAGTTTTTCTCCAAAATGACCACATCGCCATACTGCTTGTAGATGTCGTACGGGATGAACACGCCGGCGTCCGACCAACCCGCCGAGCCGTCCATCCGGTTCATATAGGAGTCTACGCCACCGTACGGAGCGATTTGTGTGAAGCACCCCTCTTTGTTCATCGCGTCAATCAGGTCGTTTTCGTATTTCTGCGCCATCGGTGCGTAGGAGAAGAAGAAGCTCGCCGTCGAACAGAAAATCTGCGCGTCGCCGCTCCAGCCGTGGCGCTCGCGGGTCGGGCAGTCGGTGGGCAGGTCAGCATGATTATTCTTCGTACTCCAGACCGTGTTCTCCACGAATTTGTTCAAAAGCTCGTTCGACGTCTCCACCCAGCCGGTGCGCTCCATCGACGAATACACCGCAATGGCCGTAAAGTCTGCCGCTTCAAACGCCGCGTCCGTCTCTACCAGCACGTACTGGAAACCGAAGATGGCAAAGCGCGTCTTGTACTCGTTTAGACCGTCCCTGCAGGTGAAGACCACCTGCTGCAAGGGCGTCACGCGTTCCTTCTTCACGATCTGGATGTTCTTCTGCGTGAACTCACCAGCTTCGTCCAGCATCTCGCCGAAACGCAGCGTGACGCGCTGGCCCGCCTTGGCTCGCACGCGGAAGGCGACGTACCCCGCAATGTTCTGGTGAAAATCCAGCACCGTCTTGCCCGATGGTGTCGTGAACAATTCGGCGTTGAGACATTCGTGTTCCTCCACCGGGACATTGTTCGACGCCGTTGGCACGCAAGTGTACGCGGTCTCCCTCGCCTTCCCTGCATACGAGGGCGCGAGGTTTGCGTCGTACACCTCGCCATCCTTGTTGTCGGCAAAACGGACGGGTCCGTCGCTGCTCCACTCCCATGTGCCGTCGGTGGTGACACAGTGCGCACCACCGTCCGCGTCCGTCCACTCCAGCTGCGCTAGCAACTTCGTCTCCGTGCCGTACTGATTTCTCAGGCCGTTTGCCCCGCAGCTACCGCGGTACCAGCCGTCCGCCAGCTGGAAGGTCAACTCGTTTTCGCCCTGCTGCAAAAGGTTCGTCACGTCGTAGGTCTGGTACTGAATCCGCTTGGGGTAGCCGGTATGCCCCGGCGTCAGCACAGCGGTTCCGATGCGTTTGCCGTTGAGGCATCCCTCGTACAGACCGCAGGCGGTGGCATACAACCGGGCCGAAACAACATTTCCGGTAGAAAACACCTTGCGGAAGCAGTCCGCCGGGTAGCGCGTCTTCGGGTCGATCTTGTAATCACCGGCGATCCACTTTGCACGCCAGTCGCCCGCCTCCAGCAGCCCCATTTCAAAAAAGGCGCTCGTAGCCTCACCCTCCGCGCCCGTCTCGTCCCAGAGCCGGACGCTCCACTCGATGCGTTGTCGGCTTTGCAGCCGCTTGCCCCCATACGGGATATGCGTCATCCGGGACGATGCCACCTTCCCCGTGTCCCACACGACCTTCCCTTCGCAGCGTGCCGTGATGCGGTACGCCGTCTGCCGCTTCCCGCCCTCGGAGTTCCAGAACAGCCTTGGCTTTATCACATCAATCCCGACGGGATTTTCCAGGTATTCGGTCTGTAAATGAATGGCTTTCATATGTTATACCCTCATCTCTGCGTAGAAAACTTCTGCTATGCCTGTATTCTATCAGACAAACCGGATTCGCTATATTAAAAAACGGATTTCTTTAATACTTTCGTGATATTCTATCAAAATTCCTGCTCTGTTTCGCCCGGCGCCCGCCCCAACAGCAGAAAGGCCCGGAGACTCTCAAAAAGTCTCCGGGCCTCGCCGGTGAAACGATACACTATCCGATGTTCTCTCTGTATTGACTGGGCGTCATGCCACACTGTTTTTGAAACAGCCGCGTGAAATAGCTCTGGGAGGAATAGTTCAGATAAGCGGCAATCTGAGACAACGGATAACCCGTGTGCCGAAGAAGGTACTTGGCCTCATTGATTCTTTCCTGGTTGAGATAGTCCCGGATGCTAATGCCCATTTCATCGCGGAAGCGCAGGGACAGGCTGCGAGTGCACAGCCCGCACACTCCGGAAAGCTGTTCCAGGGTGATGTCCTCATGCAGATGCACCGAGATATAGGCCAGACATTGCCGGATCAGGCCGGATGCGGTCGGCTTGTGTCGAAGTTCACCTACCCGATCACAATAATCCAGCAGCATCCGGATGCTTAGATCCTTGATGAGGGCGGGTTCCGAAAGGGAATCCATGCGCTGGCAGTACAGATCACTCAGGTTCAGCACGGTTTCCTCCGACAGTCCGCCGCGGATGGCCGCCCGGGCTGTCACAGTGGCCAGAGCGATAAAGATATACTTTTCCTGCCGGAGGGCATCGCTGGACATCCGGCCGACGCGACCTGAAACCGGCGTGTTCAGCCGCTGTTCCAGCTGGGCACGGTTGCCATGTTCCACAGCCTCACAAAGACTCATTTCAAAGTCCATGGACAGGTGCGGTTCAGCGGATTCCCGCTGCTCAAAGAGCCGTTCTTCCAGACAGGACGGGTCTCGTACCATAGAGGTATAGACATCCATGAACAGAATGTCCTCTTTTTTAACGCGCGTTTCCAAAAGCAGGTCCGCGATCAGGCACAGCTGATCCTTCACCTGTTCCAAGGTCATTAGCGGCACTTGCAGAATCAGGTCGCAGGTGCTCTGCAAATGCTCAGGCCGACCGACAGTCGTCACCATACTCAAAACCTCGTTTCGCGCCCGGCGGATCGGGCTGACGAGTCCAAGAAGCAGAAAGCAGTCCGCATCCAGCTCCATTACGCCCAGAAAGAATCCCGGTTCGATGAAGCTGACCAGCGGGTGCGCGGCATCTCGCCCCTGCGCCCGGAAATCGGCCAGAACGACGGCGGTGGCAAAGAAATTCACCGCCTCGTATGGGATCTCTGGGAATGACGCGACAAGGTTTCCATCCCCATCCAGCAAAGAGAGCGGGACGCGGGTCACATTGTACAGGGACTGCAGCTTTTCGATCCAGGCATTTTGCACGGCGAAACACCTCCTTATTTCAAATAATATCATAAAATTACCATATAAATCAAGTAATTATTATAAGAACAGGGTCTGACGTGTTATGATGTAGACACAAGCCAAGGGGCGCGTCAAAATCAAACAGACAGGAGAGAATCAAAATGAGTAAAAAGCAGCTCGGACTTGACAGCATGGGGATTCAGAAGACCATGCGCTTGGGCGATTATCTGGCCGACAGCGGCGGACAGTTTGCGCTCAACAGCATCAGCGGTCTGATCGGAGCTATCACCTATTTCTACACGGACAAAATTGGTGTGGCCGCCATGACGGCCGCCAACGTCCTACTGATTGCCAAGATTGTGGACGCCTTTACCGACCTTATAATGGGTCGCATCATGGACAACGGCAAAAGCCCGAAGGGAAAGTGCCGCCCGTGGTTTTTGCGCATGGCGATTCCGGCCTTTGTGGTAATTGTAGCGTTGTTCTCAGTGCCCAGCGGACTGAGCAGCCCTATGCTGTTCGCGTACCTGTTGATTACAAACGTACTGGCCAGCGCCGTCGTCTCCACTGCCATCTCTATCCCCTACAACGCGATACAGTGTATGCGCACCCCCAGCATTGAGGAGCGCACCAAGATGGGCATCTTCCGATCCATTATGGGCTATCTGATCGGCATGATCATTGCCATCGCGCTGGTGCCCATCACCAACCTGCTGGGTGTGAACGGCGTGGCGGATCAGGCCGCGTACATCAAATTTGCGGTGGTCTTGGGTCTGATCAGCATGGTGCTTTTGCTGATCCTGTACGCCAAAAGTGTGGAAAAGACCACCGCCGAGCAGAAGCAGGACGACGGCGTGCCTTTTGTGAAATCCATCGGCATGCTGTTCAAAAATAAGTATTGGGTCATCGTTCTGATCTCGAACCTTTTCTCCGCCGTGATCTTCGCGCTCACCAGTGCTTCCGGCACATATTACGCCAAGTGGATCCTCGGCAACGACAACCTTGTAGCCCTGATGGGTGCGGTAGGTCTGATCTCCACCTTTGTCGGCTTCGGTGTGGTTGGTCCTATGACCAAGAAGCTGGGCATCCGCAAGACCTTGATGATCAGCCTGATCATCGGTATCGCCGGTTCTGTGGTGCGTATCTTCTTCCCGGACAGCCTGATCGTTTTGATGACTGCCGGCCAGCTGACCAGTTTCGCTATCATCCCGCTGATGTGTGTCTGCGGAACCATGAACACAATGGCCATGGACTATAACGATTATCTCTATGGCAACAAGATCGTAGGTATGTCTGCCTCTGCCTCCAGCTTCGGCAGTAAGGTCGCCGGCGGTCTGGGCGGCTCGCTGATCGGCTGGATCCTGGCAGCCGTCAACTATGACCCCAACGCCACCGTCACCACCACGGCTGTGCGCTACGGCATCTACGCTTTTTCCATCTACATTCCTCTTGCTATGATGGTGGCTCTGCTGCTGCTCACCAGCCGGTTTGACATTGAAAACCGCTACACCGAAATCTTGCGGACGATACAGGCGCGCAAGAAAACGCAGTCTCCCCATGCGTAAAGCATAAACAGACAAGGGCGGCGCCGGATGGAAAAACAAGGCTGCAACCCGTATCTTCCCATGTAGAAATACATCCTAAACATAAAAAGACGGCAAGCTGTACAAGCTGCCGTCTTTTTCGGTTGTGGGCTTTATCGATTCAGATGCCTTTTAAAGAATTCACATTCTTCCCGGTTGCAGCGATTGGCCGCTTCCGAACGGATATCGCAGTGAAACACATGACCCAGCACATGATCCCGATCTCCATAGTAGTGATATTCCGCTTCCGCCCCCAGCCGGTGCAATCGTTCCACTAGGGGGCGAGCCTGTTCAGCAAGGAAGTCTCCTTCTGCAGTCATGACGAAAGCCGGTGGAAACGCATCGGTCACATGGTTCAGCACACTAATCTGCTCGAGCTCCGCCTGCGTCCCTTTGCCGGGTAGATAATCGGCCATCAAGTGGGTGGTTAGATCCTTCTTCCCGCTTTTTTCAATCCGGTAAACACCGCAGTTGAGCGCAACTGCCCGGAGAACAATCCCCTTGGGCGTATGCACCGTAAACTTTGATGCATACGCCGGATTGGTGCAGATACAACTGTACATGGCCAACAACTGTGCGCCGGCACTGTCGCCTAACGCAAAGATATTACCGATATCGAAGCCGTACGGATCCGCATGGGTCAGCAGCCATGTGAATACCTGGTTTGCATCCTCTACAGGAGCCGGAAACTTGTATTTCGGAGCCAGCCGATATGTGAAATTGACCACCGCAAACCCCTGCTGCGCCAAACTCATGCAGTAATACTGGTACCGCTCCTTATCTCCATAGACCCACCCGCCGCCATGTACACTGACAATGACCGGCAGCAAACCTTCGGCATCTTTCGGACGATACACATCCAGTCGGTTCCACCTAGGGTTCAATCCGTAGACGATATCGTCAAAACGGCGTACATCTTCCGGAGTTGTACATCCGGCATCTCGCTTATCATCTCCGCGCTTGAACATGGTCCGTACCATAAAGCTGGTCAAAGACATGGCAAATCTCTCCGATCTCACATCACTTTTTCACGATCTTTTTGATTCCTTCCACCGGGTGGCCGTTGGCGATTGCCAACAGACCCTCGGCCATCTGAGCCGGGAAGGTACCTCCGCTGGAAAGCACCGTCGCCCGCAGTGGTGCATCCGCACCGGACATCACCATCATCTTGAAGGTGGGATTGCTGTAATCCACCTTGCCGCCGAAGGATTTGGCAATGGTGACCTCGGTGCCTTTGAACATCTGCATCATCACAAAGGAATGGTCCTTCATCTCCATGGCGGAGTGTTCCATGGTGAATTTGCCTTTCTCTATGGGCGGGTCAGTCTGCAGCGCACTGCCGTACAAGGCTTCGAATTCTGCATCGGCGGGCAGGCCCTTCAGCGTCTCGTACCAGCTGCCTGCCTGCCAGACCGGAGCTGGAACATTCTCACCATCCACCTCCAAGCTGCCCCGTAGCCGGATATCATCGGCGGCAGCGCCCACCAGCACCCCGTAGGTTCCGGTCGGGATTTTCCATCCATCCGCCCACACTGCAAAGCTGCGATCCTCCAAAGAGAAGGTTACGGTTTTGCTCTCGCCGGGGGCCATCACCACTTTGGCAAAGCCCTTCAACTCTTTCAGCGGGCGATAAAGTCCGTTCTGAGGCGGGGCGATATACAACTGCACCACCTCGGTGCCTTCCCGACTGCCGGTATTTGCCACCGTTACGCGCACTGTGCGGCCTTCAATCCACAGATCCGAGTAGGAAAACCGAGTGTAGCTCAGTCCGTGACCAAAAGCAAACCGCACAGGCACACCGGCCTTATCATAATACCGATATCCCACATAGAGTCCCTCTTTATAATGTGTGGTCTTTTGGCCGAAAGTCTCCCGGCTGGGCACATCCGCGTACCGCATGGGCCAGGTTTCGGTAAGCTTTCCACTGGGATTGACCTTGCCGGTAAGCAGGTTTGCGGCTGCTTCACCGCCTGCCTGACCAGGCAGTCCCATATAAAGTACCGCTTTTACTTTGTCGATCCACGGGGTCTCCACCGCACTGCCGCAAAAGAGCACCACCACCGTGTTGGGATTTGCGGCAGCCACTGTCTCGATGAGGCGGATATGCCCCTCCGGCATGGTCATGCTCTCCCGATCAAAGCCCTCGGATTCATAAGCATCCGGCAGACCCGCGCAAACCACTGCCACCCGAGCTGCGCGAGCAGAGGTTGCCGCCTGAGCCAAGCTTTCCTCCGTCACAGCACCTTGCGCGTCGCATCCGGCAGTGAAGGGCACACCGGGCAATGCATCGCACAGAGTAGTCAGTTTGGTGGGATTGATGTGGCTGGACCCCGCCCCTTGGTACCGCATGGTGCGGGCCATCTCACCGATGAGGGCAATATCACTTTTCGCCACCGGCAAAATATCTCCCTCATTTTTCAACAGGACCGCGCCGTTTTCCGCGATGGTGCGGGCCAGGGCGTGGTGGGCTTGTTCGTTAAAAGATTTTCCTTTGGGGCGGCTCTCTCCTTTCAGTGCCAGGGCAATGACCCGGGCTGCGCATGCATCCACGGCACTCTCAGGCAAAGTGCCCTCCAGTACCGCCTGTTCGACCCAGTCCTCCATGTAATTGCTGCCACCGGGCATGGTCAGGTCACACCCGGCCCGCATGGCCGCTACCCGGTCGCACAGGGCACCCCAATCGGTGACCACCAGCCCTTCAAAGCCCCATTCGGTACGCAGTACGTCAGTGAGCAGCCATGCATTGTCGCTGGCATGCACACCGTTGATGCGCGGATAGCTGCACATGACTGTCTCAGGCTGAGCCGTCTTGACGACTGTCTCAAACGCAGGCAGATAAAGCTCCCGCAGGGTACGTTCGTCCACCTGACCGTTGCCGTTGAAGCGCTTGTACTCCTGATTGTTAGCGGCAAAATGCTTCAGGCTTGTCCCCACCCCGGTACTTTGCGCCCCCTTCACCCAGGCTTGACCCATGGCTCCTGCCACGAAGGGATCCTCGGAAAAGTATTCAAAGTTACGCCCGCATAGCGGGTTGCGCTTGATGTTGACTCCAGGTCCCAGCACCACGTCGATGCCATAGCTGAGGCCCTCCTCACCGATGGCTTTTCCTTCGGCTTCCAAAAGGGAGGGATCCCATCCTGCGCCGCTTGCCACAGCCGTTGGGAAACAGGTAGCGGGTTCAGATTCATTGACTCCCAGCATATCTCCGGTATTTTTCTGGCAGCGTACGCCGTGGGGACCGTCGCTCATAGTCACAGCCGGGATGCCATATTGCTCCATCGCCTTGCTGTGCCAAAAATCGGCGCCGTTGCATAGGGTGATTTTCTCCTTCAGGGACATCTTCTGCAAAATATCTGCAATACGTTTTTCCATCATACATTCTCCTCTTCCGCAGCGTTCATGGCCGCCACGATCATTTCAAATAAAGGCTTCGCGTCCGGACTGTAGGTAAAAAGGACGCTGAGAGGTTCGTTGACCACATATTCCAGCATAGGGTTCTCCAGCATTTCCGGAGCATATTGCCGCAGGATGACCTGCGCTGCCGGATGTTCCAGAACAATATGCAGCGTGGTATCCATCGTGTAGCGGCTCTGCTCCAGCGTCGTCTCGGTGGCATACTCGTAATGATAGGTGCCACTCCCCAAAGTCAGCGTTTCCGTCTTCTCCGGCAAGGTGAGCAGAGCCGTCGTGTTGGCAGGCACCGTCAGATCTACCGTGATCTGACCCTTTTCGCACCGCCATGCCAGCGCAATCCTTCCGTAAACACTCACGTAGGAAAGTTCCGCCCAGGTGATGCCTTTGATAAACTGCGGCTTGACCGCAAACACCTTATACCCCGGCTCAACGATCTGAAGACCGCACAGTCTGGTGTACAGCCAATTTCCGATGGAACCGTACGCATAATGATTCAGACTGTTCATGTTCGCAGGGTTGAAGCTGCCATCTGGCAGAATCGAGTTCCAACGCTCCCAGATGGTGGTGGCGCCCATCTTGATCTCATACAGCCAGCTGGGGGAATTCTCCTGTAACAGCAGGCGACCCGCCATCTCGTGGCAGCCGCAATCCGACAGAGCCAGACAGGCAAAGGGGGGTGCCGATGAAACCGGTGGTCAGGTGCGTCTTGTGGCCTTCAATGTTGTTTACCAGCAGATTGACCAGCCGGGCGCGGTGCTCTTCGGGCACCATATCAAAGTGGAGAGCCAGCACCAAGGCGGTCTGGGTCTCGCTCACCAGACGGCCGGAGGGAGTGACATATTCCTCACGAAACGCCCTGATCAGCGCATCCCGACGCATCCGCCAGTGATGTTCCTCTTCCCGGTAGCCCAGCACTTCGGCGGTGTCAGCCAAGATCTGCAGGCTCCAAGCAAAGCAGACATTGGCGGCAAAATAATCATCGGTGGCGCCTTTGCGGGCATCGGCCAACCCGTTTTGCTCGGTGTCCAGTCCCAACCAGTCACCATACTGGAAACCGGTCTGCCACAGACCGTTCTCCCCGCACCGATTTTCGATAAACTGTACCCATTGTACCATACTGGGATATTGGGCGGTCAGCAGTCGTTTGTCGCCGTAAGCACAATAGAGGGTCCAGGGCAACACGGTTGCCACATCTCCCCAGAATGCCGCACCGTCCTGGCCGCCGCTCAGAACATTAGGCACCACCTGGGGCATGCCGGTCTCGGGTGTCTGCTCGCTGGCAAGATCTCGAAGCCACTTCGTCATGAAAGGCATGATGTTCTCGTTGAAGGCAGCCGTAGCACAGAAAGCGGTTACGTCACCGGTCCAGCCCAGGCGCTCGCTGCGCTGCGGGCAGTCGGTAGGAATGTCCAGAAAGTTGTCCCGCTGGCTCCACTGAATGTTCTGCTGCAACCGGTCCACTCGTTTATCCGAGCAATGAAAACTGCCGGTCTGAGCAAGATCGGTGGAAAGATGACAGGCCGTAAACCGGGCGTCCTGCCCCTCTCGCAGTCCTTCCACCCACAGGTAACGAAAGCCGTGCCAGGTGAAGTGAGGGTGCACCACAGCGTGACCGCCCGCCAGGATCCAGGTATCGGTAGCTCTGGCGAAGCTCAGGTTGCCGGTGTAGAAGTTGCCTTTTTCGTCCAAGGCCTCGGCGTGGTGCAGCACCAGCGTCTGACCAGGCTCCGCCTCCAGTTCTGTCTCCACCCAGCCGGTCAGGTTCTGGCCGAAGTCAAACACATGCTCGCCTGCCGGAGTTGTGAATTCCTTTATCGGCTCCAGCCGCTGCAGGCAACGCACCGGCTCGTTTTCCTGGCCCACCAGAGTGTCAAAGCCGTAATCGAAGGTTGTGGCCGGGCGGGGGGGTTCGGGCGCGAGGTTGAAGTCCTGCACCTCGCCGTTATAGATTTCAGATTCGCGGATAGGGCCGGTGGTCACCTGCCAGTCGGTGCCGGTGCCGATCCAGTCCTCGTGCCCATCCGTATAGGTAATGCACACCGCTGCCAGCAGAGCGGTACGGTCGCCGTAATTGTTGGGCACCGGGGTAAAACCCAAAGCGCCCTTGTACCAACCGTTGCCCACTGTAATAGTCAGGGTATTCTCACCCTCGTGCACATTCAGGGCATAGGTCTGGTATTGCAACCGCTTGTGATAGTTGGTCCAGCCGGGGGCAAAGTAGGTATCGCTGACAGGTGCACCGTTCAGTTGCACCTCATACATCCCCAGCGCTGTGGCGTACAACCGCACCTTCGCCACGGATCCGCTGACCGTGAATGTTCCAGTATAGACTGGGCAGGCAGTGGATTCCGCAGGCCAGTCGTGGGTGATCCAGCAGGCCTTGTCCCCCAAAGCCGTGCCCTGCAGCAGACCGGTCTCAAAGCTTGCCGTAGCCGTGGCGATCTCGCCTCGGTTGTCCCATACGGTGACGGTCCACTGGTAGGTGGTGCGGGGCTGCAGGTTGGGACCCAAGTACTCGGTGAGGATGCTCTGCTGCGTCTGCACTCTGCCGGAGTCCCAGACCGGCCGGTCCGCGGTTTTCACGGTGATCTGCCGGGCGGTCTGCACCACATTCTGCCCGTCGCTCTCCAGCTTCCAGCCGAAGCGTGGCTGCACTTCGTCCAGTCCTATGGGATCGTGCCTGTATTCTATGGACAGGTCATAGAGTTTCAACATATTATTCGCTCCTTTTTGTTGATCTTGCAGGGGAATGTGTTTCTTGCTTTGTTTTATAACTTCATAATAGCAAAAAACCAGAGACGGAATATATCAAATTTCTGATTACTATTTTCATTTTGCGACAAAACGCGTATCTTTTTACCGCATTTTCAGCAAAAGTGAGGAGACGCCTTATATTTGACAACCAACCTATTAGGAATGACGGTTTTCCTACCAAATGTTTCTTTTTGCGATTAAAATGGAAAACTTGTAAACAAACTGAAAACTGCCGGGAAAAACAAAAAATCCCCGCAGCCAACGGAAAATTGGCTACAGGGAAATTGAAAACATTCTGAAAACAGCAGGATTTATTCTGTTTTTTCTCAAAAAAATTGCCCTCTCCCCTGCCGCAATTCAGAATTTTGCGGGAAGATGAGGCAATAAAAATCTCCAACAGTCTGAAAACCGCTGGACATCTTTATAAAAAGCAACTCGAAAATCGGCTGTCGAAGCCACCAATTTTCAACGATGCAGCAAAGAAAAAAGTCTGTGACATTTTTTTGTCACGGGCTTTTGGTGCGGATGAAGGGATTTGAACCACTGATTCCCGGCATAATGTAAAATTACTGTATTCAGAAAAGCGCATAACTAAAGGCTTTTCCGGCTTTTTCGTTCTGCTGTGGGAGCGGTGCAAAGTGCGGTAAAATCTGAAAGTGCGGTAAAAAGTGCGGTATAACCACGGGCACGAAATGCGGTAAAAGTGTGGTACAGATCAGGCGTTTTTCAGCACTTGCAGGAACACGCCGTTCACGGCCTGGGCGGTGTGGGCGGCGTCACCGGTCAGGGTGTGGGAATATACGCCGAAGGTGTCCATGTCGGCGCTGTGGCCCACAAGCGCTTTGACTTCTCCGGCGGGCAGTGTTTTCACCACAGAAACAAAAGTGTGCCGGAGTTCGTAAGGACTGCACGGGGTCAGGTCATTGGTTGCGCAGTAAATCTTCCAGCGCTTATAGTAATGCTGTTCGTTGGTAATGCGGAACACGCTCCCCCGCCCTCCTGTGGCGGCCTGCTGGTCATCCAGAACCCGCCGGGCCAGCGCAGAGAGCTGGAAGGACCGCACCGCATTTTCGTTCTTGCCCTGGGTTTGTTCGCCCCGGACGTTGACGGAGCGGCAGACGTTGACCATGTACCCGCGAATGTCGGCCCAGTCCAGCCCGATCAGCTCACCGGGGCGCAGGCCAGTCAAGACCTGGAAGCGGTAGGCATTTATATATTCATCTTCCACGATCTGCCCGCGGTATGTGGTGGTATCCACGTTGAACAGCTTTACCAGGTCAGAGGGCTGCAAGATTATTTTGCCCTTGTACCGCGCCCCGGCGGGTATCTTCAATTCTTCCGGGACATAGGCGGAAAGCCGTGCCTTGCGGCAGTATTTGCAGAACGCGCGCAGATCAGCGGCCAGCAGCTTCAAAACCTTGCGGCTGCGCCCGGCGGCGTATGCCGTGTTGATAATCTCCTGCAGGTCCTGATCTGTAAGCTGATTGACCCGGCGGGCACCAATAGCCGGAACTATCCAGTTTCTCCAGCGGCTTTCCGTGGGGCGGTAGTTTGTCGCGCAGGTGGTCAGCTCCACTTCATGCAGCCACAACGCCCCCGCTGCGGCCACTCTGGGGGCTCTGGCGGCTATGCCATCATCTAACCAGGCATCGGCCTTGGCGTTGGCTTCCCGCTGTCCGGTGCGGCCCGGCGTGCTGCTGTAAAAGCTCTTGCGCTTTCCGTCCTGCTGCACATCAATGCGCCACATCTTGCCCGTCCAGCGGGCTGTATTCGTGCGTTTTCCCATAAAATAAAACCTCCTTGGGTATAGCTTGAAAAGCCTGCCCAAAGAGGGTATAATACTACTGTGTGGGTGGTATTGTCCCCGTGGGCAAGCTATCTATTCAAAACCGTTCCCGGTTGCCGCCGGGGGCGGTTTTTTCTTTTTGTGTGCCCGTTGTCCAAATTTTGGACAACGGTGAGCGGACGCGGGAGCTGTCCCACATTGGTACAACTCCACAAAGATGATCTTCCCGCGCGCGTGCCGTGGTGCATTATTCGCGGATGCACTCAACTGCAACGGACAATACTTCTTATATTTCACGGAAAATAGCCGCTATCACAAATCCGTCCGAACTTCCGTATTTCGGAAAATAGCCGCTATCCGTACCAAATACGGACGGAAAATAGCCTTATATATATAGTAAAAATCCGTCCGTGTGTTGGGGTATCCCAGAGGATGGGGCGTACACAGCCCCCATCCCTCCGGGAACCCACCCCAACACGTTGGCCACAGATTCTGAAAGAAATAAAAAAACGATGTTGCCGAACTGTTCGGCAGCGTTCAGGGGGTGAGATGGAATTATTGCGGCGGTGTGGTGTGTGGTGGATTGTGGTGGATTTGGGGCCAAAATAAAAAACCTTTATAGAATTACATTTTTTCTATTTTTCCGTGTATCACTTTTCCTGCAAAATCCACCACATCCACCACAGAGATATAAAAGCACTCAAAAAACAGTGCAGATACATTGTTTTTGCCTGTGGTGGATTTTTAAGCAAATCCACCACAATGCACCACAAATCCACCACAGCTGCCAGGCTTTGTTCAGGCTTCAAGGTGCATACAAATGCGGACATCCCCGCGCGCGTGAGGTTGACGGGGTAAGTCTGGCTTACCCCCTCAGAGCGCACCACAGAGGGCGCGCTATTTATTATCGGAACTCTTGTTGTTGTCTTCATAGTCACAAAATCTACGGATAGATATAAGTTCCGCCACCCTTTTAACTGCTTCAATTTTTCCAACACGATTTAATTCAAAAAAATCTCCACTCAAAACAGAGAAAAGCCGATCGTCTGACCAATCAGACAAAGTTTCTTTATATAATTCATCTGTCTTGCGCCTTAATGTGATTAAATCGCCATAGTTTACTTTAGCGTATTCATCTTGGAGATTCACCATAAACGCTTCAGTATCAATTTGTCCGTTTTTCTTTGCGGAACTAGTAAGCGCTGCCCGAATAGCTTCTTGCTTTTCGGGATCATTTTCTGAAATGCCATAAAGCAAGGAGACTGGGACGTTCAGGGCATCAGCTATTTTCACGATAGATTGATACTTTGGTTCTCTTCTTCCCGTTTCCCACTGTGCCACTGATTGGGCAGTAATCCCGAGACGCTCTCCAAGTTGCTTTTGTGATAAACCCGCGTCTATACGCGCCTTTTTAATATTTTCACCGATTGACATAATACCACCTCATTTACAGAATAACACATCATATAAAACAAAGCAATCATTTGACTGAATTTTGTTATTGACTTTAGCATAAGACTGAATTATAATATAATCAATCAGTCAAAAGACTGTGTAGAAAGAAAGGTGGTGATAGCAAATGCGAATTGACAGAATCAAGCTAATTTCCGAAATGGCCCGGCAAAACCTGACCGTGAAAGCGCTTGCTGAAAAGGCTTGTGTATCCCGAATGACCGTTTCGTCTGCGAGGTGCGGTAAGAGCGTGAGCGAGAACAGCGCAACTCACATTGCCCGCGCCCTGGGCGTTGACATCACGGAACTGCTGGAAGCCTGAAACAGCGAAGCACAGAAAGGAGCCTGAAATGAAAAAGAACTTTATTCCGCTGATTGAACGAGAAACGATTATCACCTACAACGAGGCCGAGAACATCGCCAACGTGTATACGATGAACCGGAAACTTTCACGCAAACTTTCGGACATGGCGCAGGAATATCCGAGTTTAGTAAAATTTGTGCGTACATACCCAGATGGCGCACTTGAATATGAGTTACCAAAGAAAAGTATCGCCGTAAACAGGCCACGCACGAAAGGCTTTATAAACACGCCTAAAGCACCCAACCTTGAGCAAGAGTTCAGCGAGAAATTGAAAGGGGTGTATGTGTGATGTACAGACCATTCTACAACCTGCGCGTACGTTTCGCCCAGTGCGAAATGTCACAAAACGAGGTTGCCCGCGCCGCCGGTATGGCGTCTAGCACCATGACGGCCCGGATGCAGGGCAAGCAGCCCTTTGACGCCTGGCAGATGGAAGCCATTGCCGAAGCGCTGAAAATCCCGCCGGAGGAATACAACAAGTATTTCTTTGACCACCGCGCCACCACAACCAAGAAAGGACAGAAAACAGCATGAACGATGAAATGACACATCAGAGCCTGAACGAATACGGCTTTACCGCTTACGAATTCCCCGCCGAGGTTTCGGACGCTGCAGAGCTGCAGCAGATCGACCTTGATTTCTGCAAATATGCCCAGGCCACTGGCACGAACTACATCGAGATGTGCAAGCGTGTGGCCATGATTCACGCTAAGCTTGCCCGCGCCGGCAGATATGGCGGCGGGCAGTGGTACGCATGGATTAAGGCGCGAGGGCTTAGCAAAGATGTGGCGTACCGTATGGTTACAATCGGTGAAAATTTTAATTGTCGCAATTTGAGACTATTAAAAAATCTGGAAGACATGCCCCGCGGCCTGCTTTATGCGGCCAGCAAGCAGAACGCCAGCCCCGTGGCATGGGAGCTTTTGAGCAGCAGCGACCCAGCGGAGGTTGAAAAAGGCAAGGCGCTGCTGGATGTAGAAAAGCGGATAATTGCCGCCCGTGAAGAATTTGAGGCAGGAGCCAAACAGGCGTACAAGGCTGCACAGGAGTGGGTGGAAATTTCCCACAGATCCCCACAAATTTGCAACGATCCGCAATACCGTGATGTGCGCGAACTGGCAGAATGTATGGACGAAAAAGAGGCCATAGATGTTTTGTTTGACCAGGTGGAAAGGAAAATCCTTGAATCTACCCCGGAGGAACTGGCCACATGGCTGAACCAACACATGTAAACAGAAATGCCGCCCCAGGTGCTACCAACACCCAGAGCGGCGGACGGTAAAAAGCGATTGCACAGCGCAGAATTACCGCCCTCTATTGTACCCGAAAATGGAGGAAAAAGCAAATGAAAACTGAAAAAACCATCAATCTGACCGCCTACGTGGTGGAGTACATCGACCAGCGGGAGCCGAAGCCCCGCACCGTCCGCACCCAGACCGTGGTGCTGGATGGCGGCAAGATCAGCGCACTGGCCCGGCTGGACATGCGCCCGGCGGGCTGGATCGCCCAGCAGTTCGAGCGGGACGGCTACACCGTGGCCAGCATCCACAAGGGCGAAACTATCACGGCCCATGTTGACCTTGCAGACCTGTGGCAGCAGACTGCCGCCCAGATTGAACGCGACCGCCTGAAAATCCAGCTGCAAGCCGCGCTGGAAGAGCTGAACAGTCAGGGGGCGGAGGTATGAGCACCCCGGCTATGCTGACCGCCCGCGAAGCGTATGATCTGATTCACGATTCTGAACCCCTGCCCGGCGGTACCTATGCGTTTTGTTATGACGTGCTTGACCTGTGGGGAGCCAAGCCAGTAAACAAGGAAAGCGAAACCAACCTTGTGTTTATGCTTTCGTCCGTATTTGCGGCCGGCATGGAATATGCCTACCGGGAAGGGGGTACTGCTAATGCTGATCGGAACGTATGAGGGCAAGACCATCCACTGCTACCATATCGGCGGCAAAGAATACTATGTGCGGCGCGGGCGCGATTTTGTAGCGGCTTGGGATAAGCGCACAGACGTTGTTATAGTTCTGACCCCGGCGGGCATGAGCTACCACCAGGCAGCGCTTGAAGCCGCTGCAGGCATGGAAAGGGGCGCTTATATTTGAAAATCAAGATCACCTACACGGCCCCGGAAAAGGCCTTGTTTGAACGTACCCGGGGGGAGTTGCTGCAGACCGTGCCGGACGCCCGGCAGCATGAAAGCACAGCCCCCGGCGGCGTAACGGTGTGGTACATGACCACTTGCAAAAAGCCGCGTTCTGTGGTAAAATAAAAATATCACAGAGTACCGCCAACAGGTAAGCCACACAGGCGCAGGGAAAGGTTAAAGCCTTTTCTTGCGCCTGTTTTTTTTGTGCGGTTTGTCTTTTGCCTCTCTTTCCGCTTTTCGGTTTTTCCGGGTGTCCTCCAGGGCTTTAATCTTTCCCTGTGTTTATGTGACCGGCCCACGTTGCACCAAGGACGCGGCCACGGCGGCACAAATCCACCCCACGGCGGGGGGTAACAGCCGGGAAAGGAAACTTACATGGACAACACCACAAACACCACGCAGGGCCCCCAGAGCGCCCAGCAGAACACAGCCGAAGCGCAAACCCAGCAGATCAACGCAACCCCGGCGGGAACAGGGGGCAAGACATTTACCCAGGAAGAAGTCAACCGCATTGTAGCGGACCGGCTTGCACGCGAACGCAGCAAGGCCGCGCCGGAACAGACACCGGACCCCCTGGCAGAACGCGAAAAAGACCTTGCAGCCCGTGAACACGCCATGCAGTGCCGTGAGCTTGTGGCCGGTAACAAACACTACCCGGCCCAGCTGCTTGACGTGCTGGATACCAGCAACTTTGATGCGTTCAAAAGCCAGGCGGACAAACTGCTTGCAGCATTCCCCAACATCGCAGGGGATGCGCCGCGCATTGTCTTTACCCGGCCCGGCAACCCGGCGGCGATTTCTTACAGTGATGCAATCGGTGAAGCGTTTCGGCATCACTGAAAGGATGAATAATAATAATGGCTATTTCCCTTGCAACAAAATTTTCCCCGTACACTGATGAACAATTCAAAGCTGAATCTAAACGCGCCCTTTTGACTAATCAGGATTTTGATTGGACGGGCGCGCACACGGTAAAGGTGTACAAGATCAGCACCGCAAAGCTGACGGATTACGGCCGCACCGGCCCGGAGGAAGGCAATTTTAGCCGGTTTGGCTCTATTGAAGATCTGAACGCGACCACCCAGGAAATGACCCTGAATAAAGACCGTTCTTTTATCTTCAACATTGACAAACTGGACGAAGACGAAACCGTTCAGCAGGTGCAGGCAGCCTCCGCCCTTGCGCGTGAACTTCGTGAAGTTGTCATTCCCGAAGTTGACACTTACACCTATGACAAGATGTGCAGCCTGGCAGGCACCAAGCCCACCGCCAAGGCCCTGACCGCTGAAAACATCTATGATGAGATTCTGGCAGCTTCCCAGACCTTGGACGATGCGGAAGTGCCGGAAACGGACCGCGTGCTTGTTGTCACCCCGGCAACCTACCAGCTGATGAAGAAGAGCAAGGACATTATCCTTGAAACCGACATCGGCGAAGATATGCGCCTGCGCGGCGTGATCGGCAACCTTGACGGCATGAGCGTGCAAAAGGTCCCCGCAAACCGTTTGCCCGAAAAATTCGGCTTTATGGTTGCACACCCGTCCGCTACCGTTGGGCCGGTCAAGCTGGAAGACTACAAGATTCACACGGACACGATTTACAGCAGCGGCGCGGTAGTTACTGGCCGTATCTGCTATGACGCGTTTGTGCTGGACAACAAAAAGACCGGCATTTACTATCAGGCTACCACCTGATTAAAGCACAAAAAGTGCGCGGGTTTACAGCCTGCGCGCTTTTCTTGTTTATGGGGAGGATTCAATGGAGACTGTGAACACCGCCGAACAGCAGGCCACGAACGCAGCGCTTGCCGCCCTGGCCGCCACCGGCAACATCTACGCCCTGGGCCAGCTGTGGGAGCTGAACAAGGGGCTGCTGCGCTCTATGTTCTGGAAGTGGTACCCGGCCCACAAGGCCCTTGCAGATGCCCACGGCCTGACCGCGGACGACTTCGAACAGGAAGGCTTTTTTGCTGTCCAGCACGCGGCCCAGACATACGACCCAGCCGCCGGGACGTTTGCAAACTGGTTGATACAGACCCAGCGGCGGCAGATACAGCGCGCCTTGACC
>ENA-UEQP01001466-UEQP01001466.1-human-gut-metagenome-genome-assembly--contig:-NODE-1466-length-21244-cov-3.851183_pt1 | contig 21244 bp, 23 predicted proteins | sample MGYA00242951_ERZ507951 | MGnify/ENA primary metagenome ERZ507951 (study PRJEB26167, sample SAMN06115539) | human gut metagenome | host: Homo sapiens | place: China:Shanxi | collected 2015-11-18...
CGGGCATGGCCGAGCGTTTGAACTGCTGCGAGAAGAATCGCTGGAAGAATACCCGCATCCAGCGCAGGATCGTCGCGGCATATAATCTTTTTTCTTAGTCAGACATGACTCCCATCTCTTTAAGATGCTGAGTAACCGTAAATTTATCCCAACGAAAATCCATTCTGCAGTTGAAATAACCGTTCTGCGAAGGTGTGTATCATCCAGCGACAATCATTTGCATGGACATGGTTTCCTTATTACTTACCCTCGTAAATGATCGCGGAATCCACATCATATTTCTGAAGTTTCTCTCTACCCTTTAATCCCGCAAGCTCCATCACAAAACAGATCTTAACGACCTCGCCGCCGAGTTCCTCCACGAGCTTTGCGATCGCCTCCACAGTTCCGCCGGTTGCGATCAGATCATCGATGATCACGACCTTCTGACCCGGTTTGATGGAATCTTTATGAAGCTCGATCGTTCCGGTGCCGTACTCTAAGGCATACTCCATAGAAACCGTCTCTCTCGGAAGCTTACCCGGTTTTCTCGCCGGGACAAAGGATTTTCCCATCTCATACGCGACCGGTGTTCCAAAAATAAATCCTCTGGACTCCGCGCCGACAACCACATCGAAATCCACGTCCTTCACCATCGCAAGGAGAGAATCGATCGCCAGCTTAAATCCATCCGGATCCTGTAAGATCGAGGTGATATCGCGGAAAATAATTCCCGGCTCCGGGAAATCCGGAATGCTTACAACATAATCTTCCAGCTTTTTCATAACTTTTCTGGTTCCTTTCTTTCTGACTCACTATTTCTGCAGCGATCCTGATTTCATCTCAACCAACTTGTTGGCTTTTCATTTTCAGGGCCACCGCTGATATTCTGTTTTCGCAGCAATCTGGTCCTTTTTCCAAAGGACCTCTATTGGCGGTTTCCGTTCTCTGCCGGAAACTCTTTTTTATTTTATCACATGTGTATTTTTCTGGCAACCACGAGAAAAAGCCAAAACCTTAGTTGAACGCCCATCTTTTTTGTAGTATAATCGGAACCAGCTCCGATTTGCGTTGTTTGTCACCTAAACGAGGTGGAAGTCTGATCTGACTGAGATAAAATATTACAGAAAGTTCAACGCCCGGCTGTCTTTTCCCATGCCAGGCTGTTGTTTAAATTGGTGAAGCAATTATGAAAATATCTACAAAAGGCCGTTATGCGCTCCGCATGGTCATCGACCTGGCGGAACACACCGAGGATGGGTTTATTTCCTTAAAGGATATCGCCGCCCGCCAGGGTCTCTCAAAAAAATATCTGGAGCAGATCGTCCCGCTCTTAAATAAGACCGGAATGCTCTCCACCACCCGCGGTTATCAGGGCGGATATAAACTCGCAAAATCCCCGTCGGAGTGTACCGTCGGAAAGATTCTGCAGACCACGGAGGGCAGCCTCGCTCCGGTCTCCTGCCTCGAGCACACCCCGAATCCCTGCGAGCGCTGCTCCGCCTGCGACACACTCCCAGTCTGGGAAGGCTTAAACCGCGTCATTATGGATTATCTCGACGGAATCACGATCCAGACGATCCTCGACCAGAAGCATGAGCTCGAGGAAAAGCACAGACTGGCAGCTGAGGAGATCTTAAACAGTGTGAAGGGACCGTGTCAGTCATAAAATCTGCAGGTCTATGCCTGCCTTTAAAATTTTCATATGAAAGCAACAACAGGACAGCAGCCACATGCATATCTTCCGCACGGTGGCTGCTGTCCTGTATTCGTTCGTAAATTGAGGGGTATTATTTATCAAAATGTGAAGTAGTTATTCCTGTAATGTCTTAAATGCCTCGTCCAGATCCTCGATGATGTCGTCGATGTTCTCTGTACCGATGGAGAGACGGATCGTGTTCTGTTTGATGCCCTGATCAGCCAGCTCTTCGTCGTTTAACTGGGAATGGGTCGTAGAAGCCGGGTGGATCACGAGGGACTTCACGTCGGCAACGTTCGCAAGCAAGGAGAAGAGTTCGAGGTTATCGATGAACTTCTTCGCTGCCTCTGCGCCGCCTTTGATCTCGAAGGTGAAAATGGAACCACCGCCGTTCGGGAAGTATTTCTTGTAGAGTCTCTGCTGTTCCGGATCATCGGATACGGACGGATGGTTTACTTTTTCTACGAGCGGATGATTGTTTAAGTACTCAACAACCTTTAATGCGTTCTGTACATGGCGCTCTACGCGGAGAGACAGTGTCTCAAGTCCCTGTAAGAAGATGAATGCGTGGAACGGGGAGATCGTTGCTCCTGTGTCACGAAGTAAGATCGCGCGGATCTTTGTGACGAATGCTGCTCTTCCTGCTGCCTTTACGAAGCTTACACCGTGGTAGCTCGGGTTCGGCTCAACTAAGGACGGGAACTTTCCGCTTGCTTCCCAGTCGAAGTTGCCGCTGTCGATGATCACACCGCCGATTGTGGTTCCGTGGCCGCCGATGAATTTTGTCGCGGAATGGAATACGATATCTGCGCCGTACTCGATCGGTCTTACAAGGTACGGAGTCGCGAACGTATTGTCGACAACCAGCGGGATCTTATGTGCATGGGCGATGGAAGCCAGCTTCTCGATATCAACGACATCGGAGTTTGGGTTTCCAAGTGTCTCAACATGGATCGCTTTTGTGTTCTCCTGGATCGCGTTCTCAACTTCCTCGTAGTTGAACGGGTCAACAAAGGTTGCTGTCACGCCGTACTCCGGAAGTGTGTGCGCTAAAAGATTGTATGTTCCGCCGTAGATGTTCTTTGCCGCAACGATGTGGTCACCTGCATGCGCAAGGTTCTGGAATACATAGGTTGCTGCTGCCGCGCCGGAGGCAACTGCCAGTGCCGCGACGCCGCCCTCCAATGCTGCAATTCTCTTCTCGAAAACATCCTCAGTCGGGTTTGTCAGTCTTCCGTAGATGTTGCCTGCGTCTGTGAGTCCGAAACGTGCTGCCGCATGCTCGCAGTTTCTGAATACATAGGAAGAGGTCTGGTAGATCGGAACCGCTCTCGCGTCTGTCACCGGATCCGGCTGCTCCTGTCCTACATGAAGCTGTAATGTCTCAAATTTGAAGTTTCTCTCTGCTCTTGTTTTCTTTGCCATAGTGATTTTCCTCCTCTTATCCCGGATCGGGACGTCGCATTTCATTCCCGAAAAATTTCTTATTTTCATTTACCAACCACCCTATCTGGTTGCAAGGTAATAGTACCATATGTTGGAAAATCTGTCTAATTGGATGTACTCAGGGTTTGCTATAGGTTTTTCCTATTGTTTCGTACTGTTCAAGGCCCCGCAGGAATCATGATCCTTTGCACCTTTTCCTGCCCCTCTCATACACTGAACATATAGAATGATCGCAAAGAGAGGTCCTTTTTGTATTATGAGAAAAATTCTGGCACCAGTTCTTCTTATGTTTACGGCGACGGCTCTGCTCACCGGGTGTAAGAAGGACACGAACTCATCCTTAACTCCCGTTACCTTAAACGAAGTTGCCCACTCCATCTTCTACGCTCCCCAGTATGCAGCCATTGAATTGGGATATTTTGAGGATGAGGGGATCGACCTGACTCTTGTAAACGGGGCCGGAGCCGACAAGGTCATGACAGCCCTGGTATCCGGGGATGCTGACATCGGATTTATGGGATCTGAAGCGAGCATCTATACTTATATCCAGGGGGATGCTGACTACGCCGTAAACTTCGCGCAGCTCACCCAGCGGGCCGGGAACTTTCTCGTCGGGCGGACACCTGAAGCTGATTTCAAGTGGGAAAACCTCGTCGGCAAGAAAGTCTTAGGCGGCCGGGCAGGCGGCATGCCGCAGATGGTATTCGAATATATCTTAAAGAAAAACGGCATTGATCCAACAAAGGATCTCACCATCGACCAGAGCATCAGCTTCGGCCTCACCGCCGCGGCATTCACGAGCAATGATTTCGATTACACCGTCGAGTTCGAGCCCTTTGCCACTGCCCTGGAGCAGGAAGGAAACGGCTATGTAGTCGCGTCCCTCGGAAAAGACTCCGGCTATGTACCCTACACCGCCTACAGCGCAAAAAAAAGCTATCTTGAAAAGCATCCGGAGATCATACAGCGCTTCACAAACGCGATCCAGAAAGGTCTCGACTACGTGAATACCCACTCCGCCGCGGAGATCGCCGAGACGATCAAACCGCAGTTTCAGGAGACAGACACCGAAAAGATCAAGATCATTGTGGAACGTTACAAAGAGCAGGATACCTGGAAAGGAAATACCGTCTTTGAGAAAGAGAGCTTTGAACTTCTTGAGAATATACTCGAGGAAGCCGGGGAGCTTGACACACGGGTTCCTTATGAGGATCTTGTGAAGACGGAGTTTGCGAAGGCTGCATCCGCCACCACCCCATCATCCATTTCACATAATCCGTAAATTCCGCAGCGTCCACATCCTGCGCCGCAATGACCGGAATATTTCCGATCTCTTCCCCGTTGAACCGGTAACGCAGCGTTCCAAGCCGGTCACCCGCCTTTATTGGGGCTTCTGCGCTTTCTTCCAGTGTCAGTTCCCGCTCCACACCGGAAAAATCCTCCCCGTGGAGCCCCAGACAGGTAAAGATGTCTCCGTAGGAAAGCTCTGCCTCCGCCACTTTTCCGCCTGTCACCAGAATCTTCGGAAGCTTTGGAGGTGTCTCATCTTTATAGAGCCTGCAGTTTCCAAACCCATAATTTAAAAGCGTCACAGCATCCTTAAATCTTGCCTTATAATCCGGAGCCGCCATGATCGCGGCGATGAGTTCCACTCCATCCTTTTTCGCCGTGGCGGAGAGACAATATTTCGCGATGCTGGTAGAACCGGTCTTTAAGCCTGTCACCTCAAAATTCGTCGCCATCTTCAAGAGCTTATTTGTGTTGGAAAGACCGAACTCTTTCGTTCCCTGCTTTGTCACATGAGTGATATTTTCCATCCAGATCGTCGTGTAGTTTATGATCTGTGGGTATTTTGTGATAAGTTCCCTCGACATGAGGGCGATATCCCGTGCCGTGGTCACATGTTCCAGAGAATCCGTAAGTCCGCAGCAGTCAATAAATTTTGTGTGCTCCATTCCGAGTCCTTTTGCCCGCTCATTCATCATTTTCACAAAAGTCCCCTCATCGCCGCCGATAAACTCCGCCATGGCCACCGACGCATCGTTTCCGGAGGCGATGACGATGCATTTGATCAGTGTCTCCACCGTCTGGATCTCGCCCTCCTCCAGAAACACCTGGGATCCGCCCATGGATTTCGCGTGAGCACTTGTCACCACCTCGTCTGTCAGGTGGATCTTTCCCGACTGCAGGGCGTCAAAGATCAGGATCAGTGTCATGATCTTCGTGACACTGGCCGGATTTCTCGGCTCATCTGCGTTCTTCTCACAGATCACGGTCCCCGTGGATGCTTCCATGAGGACCGCCGACGGGGCTGTGATCTCAGGACCACCACTATCCTCTTCTCCTGGCATTCCATATCCACTCATCGGTTCCATCATCATTAGGATCCCAGCCATGATTCCACAAATAATTCTTTTCCCCGCTCTCATATTTCCGCTCCTGACCTCCGCTCCGGACCACAAAAATTCTCCTCCCGGACACTGTAACACTCCGTCCGGCATATGTTTTTCATGGTTCCAGCCGATTTTTCCTTATAAAATATGGCACGGACATCCTTCTTTATGTCACAGCTTACAAAATGCTTAATTTTTCCGTTTTTAATGGCGGTGGACATGTGGTTGTGTTATGATAGAAGTAATAACAGTACGAGGTGATATTTTGGAATACAATGATGATTTTAAAAGACGCCGCGCATATATTTCAAGCCGTGAAAAAATGCGGAAACGGCAGCGGACCGTTCTGATCACGATTCTGCTCTTAGTCCTCGCAGTCCTGCTTCTTGGAATCGGTGCGGGATTTTTTATAAAAAAGAATGGCGGACTGCCGGGCTTCTCAAAAAAGAATGCGATTGAAACATCCTCCGACCCGTCGGACGGAGAATCGATCAATCTTTCTCTCGCGGAAAGCGGATCCAGAAAAGACGGATCTTCCGAGACTCCGGCGTCCACCACAGAGTCTTACCCCTACAATACCGGCGATACTGCCCTGAACGATATTTTAAACAGTGCCCACGCGAAGTTCATGACTTACGATTACGACGCTGCCATCGATCTCTTAAATTCCAATCCGGATTACGCGGAAAATCCTGACGTGAAGGAACTTCTCGCATCCTGTGAGGAGACAAAAGCCACGCTTGTCCGGGCGGATGTGACTAAGATCACCCATATTTTCTTCCACTCTCTCATCATGGATAACTCAAAGGCATTTGACGGAGATTCGGATGAAAAAGGCTACAATCAGGTGATGACTACAAAGAGTGAATTTTTAAAGATCCTGGACTCCATGTATGCGAAAGGCTATGTTCTCGTAAAGCTTCACGATATTGCCCACGAAGAGACGGATGAAAACGGAAACGCAAGGATGGTTCCGGGAACGATCCTGCTGCCTCCGGGAAAGATTCCTTTTGTCATGTCGCAGGATGATCTCTGCTATTATGAGTATATGACCGGTGATGGTTTCGCGAGCCGGATGATCGTCGGTGAGGACGGAAAACCCACCTGCGAGATGGTGATGGACGACGGTTCCGTGTCCGTCGGCTCCTATGATCTTGTTCCGCTTCTGGAGGATTTCATTGCGGAACATCCTGATTTTTCCTACCGCGGTGCGCGGGCCGTTCTGGCGTTTACCGGCTATCAGGGGGTTCTTGGCTATCGGACAGACCCGTCCTATGAGAGCTCCAATCCTAACTACGAGGCGGATAAAGAGACTGTCCGTCAGGTAGCCCAGTGCCTCCGGGATAACGGCTGGGAGCTCGCCTCCCACAGCTGGGGACATATCAATTTCGGAAAGCGTTCCTTTGAGGATGTAAAGACAGATTCCGATAAATGGGCTTCCCGGGTAGAGTCTCTGATCGGAAAGACCGATACCCTGCTCTATCCCTTCGGATCTGATGTCGGAGATTGGCATCCGTACACGTCGGAAAACCAGAAATATGAATATCTCCACCAGCTGGGATTCCGGTATTTCTGCAATGTGGATTCCAGCCAGCACTGGGTACAGTTCGGAAATGATTACGTCCGTCAAGGACGGAGAAACCTCGACGGCTACCGCATGTATTACGACCTGCCGGAAACAGATCCCAAAAAGGACCACTTGAGCGACCTCTTCGATGTGACTCAGGTCTTCGACCGCGAACGTCCGGTTCCGGTTGCACCAATGAGTTGATTTTAAACCACGCGCGGGTGTCTGCGACAATCAAGCGCCATAGACAGTCTTTCCTATTAAATGAAAAAACGGACTTCCAAAATCATCCCTGTGATGATTTTATGAAGTCCGTTTTTTATCTTCAAAATCTGCTGTCAGCAGCTTCTTTCAGGCAAAAGACCTGCAAAACCAGCCGCCGGTATTTTCTTAGAACTGCACGATCTCCTTGATCTCCTGCGCCGGTTCCACGCTCTCGGCGTAAAGCACCGGACCAACACCGTCATAGTCCTGCCAGAACTCGTAAGCGATCTTCGCGCGAACCCTGACCCACTGCTTTGTCTCAAGGTTTCTCGCCTCACGCGCCTTGCAGATAAAACCAAGGAAGGTCATATCCGCTTCACAGCAGGTCATCGCCATACGGCCCGGAACAAAATAATTCTTTGGGAATTCCGGGGATTTTAAAACCATGCCGGTGAATTCTACGACCTTTCCCTCATAGCGGTCCTGTTTGTCCATAGCGTCAATGTACCAGATGCCGAAATCCTCCGGAGCGATCTTGATCACATCTGCTTTCATATCATACGGAAGATCCTCTTCCAGAACCTCCTGCTCGATCTCGCCTTCCGCATCCTCAAAGATCAGCTCCGCCTGCGGGTTCAACGCCTTTAATCCACGGCGGTAGCGGGTGATATTCTCGTCACTGACCTCATCACAGCGGTTCATGATCACAAGCTCGGAACGTCTTACAAGAAGCGCTAAGAGGGGCTTCATGTTGCTTAAATATAACTCAAAGGTAGAGCCATCGATGATCGTGATCTGCTGGAACAGTTCCCAGGTATCCGGGAGCTGCAGCTGATCCTGCGGCCACATTCCGTTCCACTCGATGAGCACACGGGTCGGGTCATATAACGCTTCGATCCGTCCGTAGAAATCCTCGTCCATCTCGGAGATGTCTTCCACGGTAACGATCTTTGTTTTTGTTTTCTTTAAGATTTCCTTGTCGTACTCCGTATCGCCTTCCTCGCAGAGGATCAGAACGGTAGTACCGTCGGCCTGGAAATAATCCTGCTGTAAGGTATTTGTGATGAACTGGGTCTTTCCTGCTTCAAGGAAACCGTTGATGACAAATACCGGCATCTTTTCCTGCTGTTTCAATGTCTTAATCTCCTAATAAATAGAAATGGTTCCTGTCCACGTCTGGCGCGGACAGGAACTTTTTTGTCGTCATGCATCAAGATAGTAAATACCATTGGACAGGCCTTCTATATAAAACCGCCTGTCCTGAGCAGAACGCACGTTTTATGCTTCGAAAGCAGCCTTCAACTCGTCTTCTTTTAAGTTGGAACCGATCACGCACACCTTGCCTGTGTAGATCGGAGCGCCTGTGCGGACTTCTGTTTCCTCCGGAACGAGATCAAAGTAGTACCAGGTTCCGTCTGCGTCCGGCAGCATGCCCTTCGCGCGGAGAACCTGACCATATTTCTCAGAGTGAGCAAGTTCCTGTAACAGGGACTCAAGTTTCTCCTTCGTGATCGTGCGGTTTGTCTCAAGACCCCAGCTTGTGAATACCTCATCGGCATCATGATCATGGTGGTGGTGATGGTGGCCGCATCCGCACTCGCCGTCATGATGATGGTGATGCTCATGCTCATCCTCGTCCTCCTCATCATCATCGTGGTCGTGATGATGGTGATGGCCGCAGCAGCATTCTTCTTCATCGTCATGGTGGTGATGGTGTTCATGCTCATCTTCGTCGTCATCGTCGTCATGGTGATGATGGTGGTGCTCATGCTCGTCATCGTCGTCATCATCGTGATGATGGTGGTGACCGCAGCAGCACTCCTCATCGTCATCATGATGGTGATGATGACCCTCTTTTACCTCCTCAAGGAGCTTTTCAGCCATATCATCCGTCGGTTTCTCGATGATCTCGAGAAGCTGCTCACCTGTGAGTTTGTCGATCGGAGTTGTGACGATGGCTGCCTTCGGGTTTTTCTCGCGGATCATCTCTACGCACTGGGCAACCTTATCCGCATCAGCGACATCGGTACGGCTCAATACGATCGTTCCAGCACTCTCGATCTGATTATTGAAGAACTCACCAAAGTTCTTCATATACATCTTGCACTTCTGAGCGTCAACGACTGTCACGGAACCGTTTAATACAACATCGATCTCGCCCGCAACGTCGCAAACTGCCTTCATGACGTCGGAAAGCTTGCCGACACCTGACGGCTCGATAATTACACGGTCCGGTGTATACTTTGTAAGGACTTCATTTAAGGAACGGCCAAAATCACCGACTAAGGAACAGCAGATGCATCCGGAGTTCATCTCACGAATCTCGATGCCGGAATCCTTTAAGAAGCCGCCGTCGATACCGATCTCACCAAATTCATTCTCGATCAGGACTACCTTTTCGCCCGCAATCGCTTCTTTCAGAAGCTTCTTTATAAATGTAGTTTTTCCGGCTCCGAGGAAGCCGGAGATAATATCAATTTTTGTCATAATGACACCTCTTTCTTGCCACTGCGCGGAATTTCTGTATTTTTATCTGTCTGCCTTAATTTTATACTGTATACAGACCAGATCCACTCCCGCACTTTCATTTTTCATTACCAATTATTAACTTTAACACATTTTCTAACAAAGTCAAGTACTGCCGCTTCCAGTAGATATCTGGAAAGCGGCAGAAACACGAGAAATTTTCTCATATAATATTGTTATCTCGACTGCTTCACAAACTGTGCAATACTGAACACCCCGAACATCGCCAGGTTCACAACAACAACGCTTGCTCCCGCCGGAATCGAATACACGTAGGAAAGAACGAGCCCGATAAAAAAGCACACCACCGATACAACGCCGGCGGAGACCACAACGCCGAGGAAACTTTTGAACACCCGCATGGAGGTCAGCGCAGGGAAGATCACAAGGCTTGAGATCAGCATGGCTCCCATCATCCTCATGCCGAGAACGATGGTGATCGCAGTCAGGACCGCGATCAGAAGGTTGTAAGCGGAGACACGCACGCCTGTCGCCTTTGCGAAGCTCTCATCAAAAGTCACCGCAAAGACCTTGTTGTAGCAGATCACAAACATACCAAGGACTACCAGAGACAGCACCACGCTTAAGTACATGTCCTCACGGCTCATGGCTAAGATGCTTCCGAACATGTAACTGCTCACATCCGTCGTCATTCCCGTTGTCAGGGATGTAACGATGATACCGACTGCCAGAGATCCGGCGGAGATCATGGCGATCGCCGCGTCACTCTTGATCTTTCCGTTCCCCGTGATCCTAAGAAGCAGGACTGCCGCAGCCGCCACCACCGGGATCGACACCGCAAGCGGGGCCCAGCCGAAGGCTACCGCGATGGAGAGTGCCCCGAAGGAAACATGGGACAACCCGTCACCGATCATTGAATACCGTTTCAGCACAAGGCTCACGCCCAGAAGCGACGCACATAGCGAGATACAGATCCCGCCGATCATTGCCCGCACAAGAAACGGATAGGAAAACATTTCCTGTAAAAGTCCCATTTAGTTCTCACCTCCGAGGAATTCCCTTCCGAATTCCGATTTCTTATACTCTTCCACGGTTCCGTAAAACTGGACCGTCTGTTTCAACTGTAAGATCTTATTGGCCTGTGTCACGATATTTCCGATATCATGGGAGACCATAAGGACTGCCACCTTCTCATCCCGGTTTAAATGACGGATCACTGTGTAGAAGTCCTGAGTGGATGCCGGATCGAGACCGGTGATCGGCTCGTCCAGGATCAGGAGTTTATCTGTAGCGCAGAGCGCCCTCGCGATCAGCGCGCGCTGCTTCTGTCCGCCGGAGAGATCCCGGTAACAGCTCTTCCTGAGATCTGTGATCCCAAGCTTTTCCATGTTTGCCGCTGCGATCTTCCGCTCTTCTATGGAGTAAAACGGACGGTTTCCACGCTTTCCGAGGCAGCCGGAAATTACAACCTCCTGGACTGTCGCCGGAAAGTCTTTCTGGGCCGGAGTCTGCTGCGGGAGATAACCGATCCCGGACCGTTTTAATTCGTCTGCCATCGTCAGAACACCGCCGGTAGGTTTTATCAGCCCCAGAAGCCCCTTCATCAGGGTACTCTTTCCGGATCCGTTCTCACCGACAATGCAGAGGTAATCTCCAGAAACGATCTCCATGGACACGTCCTGCACCACGTCATAGTTTTCATATCCAAAATCCACATGTTCACATTTTAATAATGGCTGGTTCATCGATAAAGTCCTTCCCGTAAATTGACAACATTCTGTTCCATCAGCTCCAGATAGGTGACGCCGTTATCAAACTCTCTTCTCGTCACGTTGTGGCAGGAGTGAAATAACAGCGGTTTCGCGCCGGTCTCCTCACTGATGATCTCCGCCACCCGGTGGCTGGAAAGTTCCAGATAGTAGACCGCCGGGATCTGTTCCTCCCGTACCTTGTCGATCAGATAGGCGATGGTCTTGGCGCTTGGCTCCGTGTCGGAGGAGCAGCCGGAGAACGCCGCCCGGTAGCGGAGTCCGTAGGTGTCCGCAAAGTAGCGGAGCGGGAATTTGTCTGCCATGACAATGAGATCCAGATCCGCACCGGTCACCACCTCGCGAAACTCCCGGTCAAGGTTTTTGAGCTTTCCAATATAATCCTCAGCGTTTGCCGCAAACGTATCTGCATCCGCCGGGTCCATCTCTTCAAGCGTGTCCGCGATCACCTGCGTAATCTTCATGGCATTCACCGGGGAGGTCCAGATGTGCTCGTCATATTCGATCTCGTAATCCGCGTCGTCATCATCGTGCGTGTGTGTGTGATTTTCCGCATCATGATCGTGTTCATCATCCGTGTGGTCGTGATCTTCCGCATCATGATCGTGTTCATCATCCGTGTGGTCGTGATCTTCCGCAGCGTGATCATGATCATTGTCAGCTGCATGGACATGGTGGTGTTCCTCACCGCTATCTTCCATACCTTCCACGACTTCCTCCTCCACGATATCCACATAGTCCATCATCGTTATCACCTTGAGGCTCTCGGAATCCAGCGATGATACGACCTGACTCACCCACTGCTCCATGGCACCGCCATTGCAGATCAGAAGATCCGCGTTCTGGATCAGGCGGATATCCGCCGGCGTCGGCTCGAAGGAGTGGCTGTCCTGCCCCGCCGGGATCACCATGGAAAGGTCTACCTTATCTCCTGCGATCTGTCTTGTGAAATCATAGTATGGAAACAGGGTCGTCACAACCTTAAGCTTCCCGTCGTCCGGAGTTCCCACATCTCCGTGTGTGTCTCCTGTGAGGGAACAGCCCGTCAGGGACGCAAAAAGAAACATCGCTGCGATGAGCCATGCTTCTATCTTTTTTCCTCTTGTTTTTCTAAAATCTTTCAATCTATTTCCTCCGGTATCTAACGTGCAGACTGATATTCTAAGCATGGCCCGCACAAGGTCCGAATTTTCATGTTACGGTCTTTTATTTTTTATGACCCATTGATAAGCCATGCCGTATCTACACAGGTCTACCAAACAGTTATCTTTCAATCTCAGTTAAGATATCCAACGGTTTCTCCAGCAGAAATTCCGGATGAAACGCTGCAAGCTCCTCCCGGCCCCTGAAGCCCCAGAGGACTCCCACCGTCGTCATCTTCGCGTTCTTTCCGGTCTTCATATCCGTATTCGTATCCCCGAAATACAGACACTCGGACGGATCTGCGCCACAGATCCTGGCCGCTTTTAATGCTCCTGACGGATCCGGCTTCTTCGGAACGCCCTCCTGTTCCCCGATCACCGTATCAAAATATCCTGCTCCGAATACATACTCCACCGTCTTTTTCGCCTGTGCGTCCGGTTTGTTGGATACAACAGCGATCTTTAAGCCCAGCTCTTTTGCCTTTGCGGTGAGCTTCAGGATCCCATCGTAGGGATGCATCTCATAATTGCAGTATTTCCCGAAAATCTCCATATATACAGGAAGGATCGCCTCGTAGTGCGCCTCATCCGTATCCCCGCAGGCTGCAAGGGAGCGCCTCATCTGCATCTTATATCCGTCTCCGACGATGGTCATCATCTGCTCCTCCGTCAAGGGGCCGAGACCAAATTTCTCCAGAGAAAGGTTCGTGCAGTAGGTCAGCGCATGGATCGAATTTACCAGTGTTCCGTCCAGATCAAAGATCAGACACTTATATTTCATATCTGCCTCCGTTAAAGCAAGCATAAATATTAAAAACTGTGCCACTCATTTTATCACACTCAAAAAAAAATGACAATACTTTTCTATACATACAGTCCCGTCAAATATTCCCCGGTCTTTCATTCCTGACAATTTTACCGTTTTGCCATATTTTTCCTCAAATTCCATAGAAATTTTATTGACTCTTTTCCATTTCCATATTAGGATATATCTATATAAAAAGGACAGATCTGCATATATTTTATGTGTATATTTGTACGAAAAAACGAAATCCCAGGAGGCACGTTTTATGAAAAAAATTTGTATCGCAGCTCTCGCTGCAACACTGGCTCTCGGAACCATGATCACAGCACAGGCTGCTGAAACACCAAATGAAACAACGGTTTCTGCCAAGTATCAGCGCAGCACAAACGGCGGACGCCGCCGCGGCTTAAAATCTCCGGCAGGCGGTGCCTGGGAGAAGCTTTCTGACGGTACATACAAATACCACTTCGCAGAAGGTCTCGAAGCTACTGATTACTGGCTGGAGATCGACGGGACCTGGTACTATTTTGGTCATGACAACATCATGCAGCCCGGCTGGATCAAAAACGCCGGCAACTGGTACTACATGATTCTTAGGACAGGTGCCCTCTTTACCGGATGGCACGAGATCAGCGGCAAATGGTACTACTTCCACGAGGAAGGCGACGGATTCAAGGGCACTCTCATGGTAGACTGCGTGACTCCGGACGGATACACCGTTGATGTGAACGGCGCGCTTGTAGAATAATTGCACAGGAGCATTTATCTGAATATAAAACTCCCCGCAGGATCACACTCCATGTCCTGCGGGGAGTTTTTCTTTATTCATACCGCAACGCGTCGATCGGATCTGCCTTTGCAGCTTTTGATGCCGGATAGATTCCAAAGAAAATTCCAACCACTGCTGAAAAGGATACCGCAAGAATAATGATCCCCGGCTTGATCACCACGGGAAGTCCAAGTGCCGCACCGCCCGCTGTCACGAGACTCACGGCGAGCAGAACTCCGATGATTCCGCCCAGTGCGGACAGGATCGCAGACTCTGTGAGAAACTGGATCAGGACATCCCTGGTTCTCGCACCGAGCGCCTTTCTGATGCCGATCTCGCGGGTCCTCTCTGTGACGGATACCAGCATGATATTCATGATCCCGATACCACCAACGAGCAGGGAGATCGCGGCGATTCCGCCGACAGTCCGCCCAGGAGGCTGTCGATGCTTCCCATCTCGGCCGCTACCGTGTTCGTATAGAAATCGTCAGCCTTCCTGTCCTTTAATTTTCCCAGATATGCCGTCAGCCTGGACATGAAATCCACCATGTCCGTTCCGTCCTTCGCGTAGAGACGGCAATAAAAGAACTGATCATTTGGCCACGTGAGCAGTGTGTACGGGATATATGCGGATCCTGTGTCACTGAAACCACCCATCAGGAGCTTCTGAAAAGCGCTCATTTCCTTTTTATAGACGCCGACTACTGTGTAGATATCCGTATCTCCGTAGACAGTCGTCCGGAATGTCTTTCCGACCGCGTTCTCCGTCCCGAAAAGCTTTCTGGCACTCTCTGCCTCTATCACCACGTTTTTCTTCCGCCCAAGGATATCCCCCTCGTTTAAATAACGTCCGGAGACCATGGTCACCGGCTGCACATCGTTATAGCTCCAGTCGATCCCCTGAAGATCGAATTTCATATTCGTCCGTCCTGCAAGGACATTCGCGTTCGTGCTGGCATAGCTGTCGATGTAGGCGATCTCATCCCCGAAAACCTCACGGATCTTATCCAGTTCATCCAGAGTAAAATAATCACTGTCCCGAACGTCCTCTACATTGTAACCGATGGACACCACAGCCTGAGTCGCCCCTGCATCCTTATAGAGGTCGGAAAACAGGCTGCGCATGGTATCACCGATGGAGACGATCGAAATGACAGAGCCAATCCCGATGATAATGCCGAGCATTGTCAGAAATGACCGCATTTTGTTAGCCCGGATGGCATGGAAGGCCATGATCATATTCTCCCCAAACATCCACTCACCCCGCTTTCTGTTTCTACGGCTTTGCCAAAGTATCTGTAAAGGCCCTTCATGTGGATCTTGCCGCTTCCTTTTGTCGGGCTTTTATTGAGCTCATCCTTTACGATCTGACCATCCGAGAAGTGGATGATCCGGTCTGTGAAAGCCGCAATGTTTTCTTCATGAGTGACAACGATCACCGTGGCCCCCGCCTTGTGGAGCTCCGAGAATATCTCCATGATCTCGATGGAGGCCGCTGTGTCAAGGTTTCCGGTCGGTTCATCTGCCAGGATCAGCGGCGGCTCGTTCGCCAGGGCTCTCGCGATAGCTACGCGCTGTCTCTGTCCGCCGGACATCTCATTCGGCATATGACCTGCGCGTTCCGCAAGTCCCACACATTCTAAAAGTTCCATGGCTCGCTCTGTCCGTTTTTTCTTTGGGATCCTCGCGTAAGTCATGGGAAGTTCCACATTCTTTAGCGCAGATGTCCTGGAGATCAGATTGAAGGACTGGAACACAAAACCGATCTTCTTATTTCTCACTGCCGAGAGCTCGTCCGGAGACAGGGCGGCCGTGTCGATCCCGTCGAGGTAATAATGCCCTAATGACGGACGGTCCAGACAGCCTAAAATATTCATCAGCGTGGATTTTCCGGAACCGGAATGTCCCATGACTGCCACGAATTCGCCGCGACGGATCGTCAGGTCGATCTTTTTTAAACCGATGACACGGATTGCTCCCGTATCGTAGACCTTTACGAGGTTTTCCAGCCGGATCAGCTCATCGGTCACGTTTTCTGTCAGATAGCGTAACTCTGTCATTTTCTTAAACATAGGTTACTCCCCCTGTCCGACGGATGAGGTGACTGCCATTCCTTCTGCGTACTGCTCTCCCGGGGACGCGATGAGAACGGAGGTTTCGTCGAGAGTTTTTCCGTCTGCCGGTATGATCTCCATATCCACATCTCCTTCCACACCGATATCTACCGGAATCCAGGAGACGGCTCCGTCAGTGATCTCCTGAATATAGTTATTTCCGTCTTTTTCAAACACTGCAGAGACAGGCACTGTGAGGGCGTCTTCTGACTCTTCTAAAATGATGGACGCCCGCGCTGTGATCCCAGCGATAAGTTTTGTGTTGTTGTCCGTGATCTGGATTTTTGTCGGGATCACCCGTTCGCTGGAACCGCCGCCCTTTTCTTCTCCGGTCGGTGAGATGGATGCAACTTTTCCGTAAACGGGTTCTCCATTCAGGATATCCGCGGTGATCTCGGCTTCCTGTCCGACTTCAACTTTTCCGATGGAATATTCGCTGACTTTGATCTCTAATTCCAGATTATCAAGGTTTTCGATCACGAAGAGTGGGGCGTCGTTTTCCATTTTGTCGGCAAAGCGGCCTACTTTTGTGTTGACGCGGACGACCGTGCCGTCGATAGGGGCTTTCAGGACGGTGTTGTCTAACTGTTCTTTGGCTTTTTCGTAATCAAATTTTGCTTTTTCAATCTGGAGACGATAGGAATCATCCGCAACAGCGGATCCGTTTTTTACGGTATATGCATCTTTTTCCCGCTCCGCATCATGGAGACCGTTCTCGGCGGTCTCGAGGTCCACCAGTGGGACGCTGCCGCCGTCGTAGAGGGCCTTTGTGCGGTTATAGTTGTCCTGGGCAGTCTTTAAGTCCTGAACCGCTTTGGCATATCCGTTTCTTGCTTCTTTATTCTTTTCATTGCAGGTGCTGACCGCGAGGTCGTAATCGTTTCTGGCAATCTCTGCTTCCCTTTTTACATCGGAGTCGTCAAGGACGGCAAGGGTCTGGCCTTTTATAACTTTATCTCCTTCTTTAACGGGAATCTCTAAGATCTCGGCGTGAAGATTTGATACTACGTCCACGCTGTCGGTTCCGGATACGGGTCCGGTGACCGTGAGGCGGTTCTGGATCGTTTTTCGTACCGGTCTCACGGTGTCCACCACCGGAATCATGTCTGTTCCTCCGCTGAAAAGTTTCATTCCCGCGATTCCGAGGATAGCCAAAGCGGCAACGGCAACCATGATCTTCTTTTTATGGGTTTTCTTCTTCTCTTCTTTTCCGGTTAACAGGGCCTCCAGCTCTTTGTCAAATTCTTCCGGTGAAATTCTTTCTTCGCTGCTCATATTTTCCTCCCAGAGTTCTGTCTGTCAAATGTGTGTGTTTAACGCTGAAATTCAGTATAGCATGAAAACATTTCTATCATAGGTCTTTTATCTGTTGGTTTTCTTGCGAAATTCTTACGGTTTTGGGTGGGGGTACGTGAAGACTGGTCTGCGCTGTGCTATGAGGTGTGGCTGTGTTGTTGTTTTTTACGGTTGGTTCACGGATAAAAGGGTTTTACATATTTTATAGTAAGTACTTTTGAGTGAGGTGTCCATGACTCCGAAGTTAGAAGTTAAAGGGGTGGATTACTCCTACCACACGTTGGAGGGAGAGACGAAGGCCCTTTCTGATATATCGTTTCACGTCAATTCCGGCGAGTTTCTTTGTATTGTCGGGCCATCCGGGTGCGGGAAGTCTACACTGCTTTCTCTGCTTTCCGGACTTTTAGTCCCTGAAAAGGGGAAGATTCTTTTCGACGGGACTCCGGTCGCGAGGGGAGTTTCCGGGGTCGGGTACATGCTGCAGAGGGATCATCTGTTGGAGTGGCGGACGGTCCTCTCGAATGTTTCTCTGGGACTTGAGGTGCGGAGAAAGTGTGATCCTGAGCATTTGAGCCGGGTAAAAGAGCTTCTGGACTCCTACGGACTCCGGTCTTTCTATGATGCACATCCCTCGGAGCTTTCCGGTGGGATGCGGCAGCGGGCCGCGTTGATCCGGACTCTTGCATTAGAACCGGACCTTCTGCTGCTTGACGAACCGTTTTCTGCTCTGGATTATCAGACAAGGCTCTCGGTCTGTGATGACATCAGTTCGATCATCCGAAGCCGTAGGAAGACGGCGATTCTGATCACCCATGATCTTTCTGAAGCGGTAAGTACGGCGGATCGGATCCTGGTTCTGACCAGCAGGCCTGGGACGATCAAAGGAGAACTTGTGATACAGTTTCCGAACCATGAAACGAGTCCTTTGAAACGGCGGAATTATTCGGAGTTTTCCTCTTATTTCAATGAATTATGGAAGATTCTTGGGAATAGGGATGCTGTCAATGTTGGAGGTGATCCGGATGAAATTTCATAATGTCACTTCTTTTATTTTGCACAGACACCGGGCTGTGATCCCGGCGGCAGATCTTACGTTTTCCTCTGCCCAGTGCCGGTATCTGGAACAGGAACGGCGGATCCGCAGACAGATCTTTTTCTGCCGGGTCTTATTTCTGGTTCTGTTTTTGTTTTTCTGGGAGATAGGCGCAAGGCTCGGGATCTTAAACGATTTTATTTTCAGTTCCCCGTCCCGTGTACTCTCCTGTTTTCTTTCCATGGCAGCAGACCGGACGATCTTTTATCACATGGGAATCACGATTCTGGAGACACTTTTCAGCTTTTTCCTTGTGACAGGAATCGGGATCTTCGGCGCTGTGGCTCTCTGGTCCAGCCGGCGGCTTGCGAAGATCTTAGAGCCCTATCTTGTGATGCTGAACAGTCTGCCGAAGTCCGCTCTCGCTCCTGTGCTCATCGTGTGGCTGGGCAACAACATGAAAACGATCATCACGGCGGCAGTCTCCGTGGCGGTATTCGGCTCGATCTTAACGCTCTACAATGGCTTTCTCTCCATGGATCCGGACCAGATCCGGCTGATCTATACGCTGGGCGGAAAGCGGAAGGATGTCCTCACAAAGATCCTGCTGCCCGGCTCCGTTCCGCTCATCATCAGCAACATGAAGGTCAACATCGGTCTCTGTCTCGTGGGTGTCATCATCGGCGAGTTTCTCTCCGCCCAGGCAGGCCTCGGTTTTCTCATCATCTACGGCAGCCAGGTCTTTAAATTAGACCTCGTGATCATGTCCATCGTGATCCTCTGTATCCTGTCTGCGATCCTGTATCAGGCAGTAACGGTGCTGGAGAGGAGGTGTAGGCGGTAAATGCGCCTGCAGAATCTGACATAGGTAGATTTTTTCGGGAGGATGACAAAATCCCCAGAAAACACCATCTCAAAATATGAGGCATGTCTTCTGGGGAATATCTTTTGATTTGCAGATCAGTCCAGAGACTCTCTGTAAAATCCGCCGTAGAAATTTTCTGTTTTGAACACATTGATGATCACATGATCATCCACCTCCTGGATCAGCTGGACGATATCGTTGATCTCATAGGAGGAGATCACGGTGTGGAGCAGGGACATCTTTTTGTGGCTGTATCCGCCGACGGCATCCACACAGGAGATCCCGTGATGGTACTTGCTGACATAAGTCTTCATGATCTCTTCCGCTTTGCAGGTTGTGATCTGTAAGGTCACACGGTCATAGCGATGATGGAAGGTGGAGATCATCTTTGTGGAGATAAACTGGAACAGAATGGAATATCCTGCGTACTCCCATCCGAACATGTGTCCGAAGATCACGAGGATGCACACATTTCCCATAAACACGTAGTTCCAGATGGACTTTCCGGTCTTATTGGAAACATAGAGGGCAATAAAGTCGGTACCGCCGGTGGACGCGTTTCCCTTTAAGGAGAGGACAACAGACAAACCGTAAAGCACACCTCCGAAGATCACGTTTAAGGTCAGATCATCAAATAACGGAGTGTAATGGCAGACTTTTAAGAAAAAGCTGGCGAAAAATACCTGCAGCAGGGAAAATACTGTGAATTTTACATTGATGCTGCGGCAGCACAGCAGGGCAACCGGCAGGTTCAAAACAACGAGCGCTAAGGACGTTGACACAGAAAAACCGTACAGCTCCGCAATCCGGTCGATCAGGATCGCAAGACCTGTAAAGCCGCTGGACAAAAGTCCTGCCGGACGGATAAATGCCAGGATCACATAGGACTGCAAAAGGGCAGATGCCAGAACTGCCACGAAGGAAATCACACAGCGGACAATAAAGTTTTTCCGCAATTCACGTACCTTTTTGGTAACATCATTCCAGGAACTCATAAGTGGGGTACTCCTTTTCATACTGTTTCTGTAATGATCCGGTATTGTCGAATTTGATTGATCAAATGATTTATTTTGCCGAATCATTCCATTGTTTTCTGATTCTTTGTCGTTTTGTATGGGGTGTTGGAAAAACGACCTTCCTAACTTTATCATGATTTTTTTTATTGTCAATCGGTCTCATAAAAAACGAGAAAAAAACAACCGGAGGAAACCTCCGGCTTAATAATGTTAAAAATTTTATTCTCTTGTTTCCCCATCTGTACAATCATTTCCCACGGTTTTCCCCGATCGCGGTGAGATACCGGTTGCACGCGTCCTTCATGCACGCGATCAGCGGCTTCTGGGTCAGCGCGAAATAACGCTCCCGGATCTCTTTCTCGATCAGCGGAACGTCCGTCTTTAAACTTTTCCCCACAAACATGGATGCCACGAACTGCTTCGTCACCTCAAGGATCGTATTGCAGTCCAGTTCCAGGATCTTCCCCGTATCCCGCTCCACGATCAGACTGATATAAAATTCCCCGTGGAGATTGTAGATCGCATCCTCTTTGCTCGGCTTCGCCTGGCCGACCACGAGGATCGTGTTCCTGTTCTCCATAATGTATTCCCCTTTTCCCACAACTCTGTACTTCCATTGATCAACTTATAACCTTACTGCGTTACAGTACACGGGCACTC
>ENA-UEQP01001468-UEQP01001468.1-human-gut-metagenome-genome-assembly--contig:-NODE-1468-length-21237-cov-3.718100_pt1 | contig 21237 bp, 11 predicted proteins | sample MGYA00242951_ERZ507951 | MGnify/ENA primary metagenome ERZ507951 (study PRJEB26167, sample SAMN06115539) | human gut metagenome | host: Homo sapiens | place: China:Shanxi | collected 2015-11-18...
CCGATAACCATTGTTTTACATTCTTCACGTTTTTTCGTTCCTTTCTTTATAAAAATGTGTTGTATCACATGATACACGTAGGGTTGCTACTTCTGTCGAAGGATGCCCTATCCGGCATCCTTCGACAGAAAAAGGAATCTCAGTCGCCGTAGCCGGCCAACCGCCGCTGGAGAGCCCAGGCATCGAAAATATCAACATCGCCATCGCCATTAATATCGCCATTAACAGGAATGATACCTTCTACATCATACCCCGCAAGGTAGCGACTCAGTGCGTAGACATCGAAAATATCAACATCGCCATCGCCGTTAACATCGCCAGCCACGATGCTCTGTAGATTAAAGCGGCTGTCCATGTTGGCCAAGCGGTTTTCGATCCAGGTTGTCATCTCATCCACAACGCCCTGATAGCTCACGCCCTGCCAAATGTGGCCTTCCATCTCCGGGTTGCCGATGCGGATATAATCCCAGATGGTGTAGTTCATAGCCGCATTGTCCTTCAGGAGCGCGTACTGCCGTGCGATGGTTCCATTGCTGCCCAGCAGGTCACGAACCTCCGAGGCAAAGGTATTGGTGTAGTACTCCTTGACCGCAGCTTCAAAGTCCGGGATCCGGATCAGAGCCTTGGCCAGATAGTGGTAGTCCACGATCTCCGCACCGTTGGTCTTGTTCCAGCCGGTACCGAAGGTCATATCCTGATCCCAGATGGGACCGGCAAACATCTTGCCGTCTGCATCCTTGTAGAAATAGACCGAGGAGATGAATCCGTCACAGTTTAGCGACAGTTCCTGCAGAAGGAATACCTTGACCAGCGAATCCATGTCCACATAGTCATAGAAATACTTCCCGGTAGAGGCATTATAGCCCGTGTACGCGCCGGTATCATCCGTGGCGTAAACGGCGTCCTCAAAAGCCTGATAGTACTCGCTGATGTACTTCATGGCGGAATCGCCGCACCACTCAGGGCTCTTGACATTGAACGCAACACCCTGGCGAGTCTTGAAGCCACTGGCCTCATCCCACATGTCGTGATTCAGCTCGATGAGATAGCCGCCCGTGATGTTCTTAGGCTCCGTCAGATCCTTGGTGTACTGGTACTGCTGACCGTAGCTATTCTCCGCCCGAGCGGTGGTCATATCGGTACCGTAGCCTCCATTGAGCTGTTCATACGCCTGCTCCATGTCCGTGATGGCCACAGAAGCTGCGCCAACAGAGTTCTTCTCGCTGAGGAGATAGACACCGCGATACTCCCCATCATAGTAGAGGTTGACCCAATCGCAGCTTGCGGTATACGCAAGCCCCAGCTCAGCCGCCAGATCCTTGATGAGCTTATCGTGCATCTGTGTGGCATCGAAGTAGCTGGCCAGCAGCACCCACGTCTTGACCTGCTCCTGCTTCCCCAACAGATCGCTGGGTTCTGCCAGCTTGATCTGATAGGACTTCTTCTCGGCGTAGGTGAACGTGGAATTGCCCCGCGCCTTGATCTGCTTAAGCTCTCCGGAGTAAACAGGCGCGCCATCAGCGCCGATCAGGTTCATGGTGCCGGTCGCAGCATTGCTCTTACTTGCATCTACCCAATCGCGTCCCTGTGCAGCGTCGCTGCTGGTCAGATACATGGTGGGAATGGCAGAAGCCTGCATCACACGGAAGGTCAGGGGCTGTTTGCCCTTACCCACGGAAGCGGTGATCTCCCTATAGCCATCCGCGCCCACGGCTGCCACTTCGGTAACATCCACAGCGTCGCTCAAATAAGTCATTCCCTTGTTTCCGGAAAGCATGACCTTATGGCTCGCGGGCTCCGTAGCAAAGGTCAGGGAGAGCTTCGTCAGATCCGCAGAGGCAGGCAGGAAGAGATACTTGGCGCCATCATTCTCTGTAAGGGTGATCTGATGACCGTCTACGGTAGCCGCCACAGAGGTGACATCTGCCGGTGCGGGATCCGTCCGCGCATAGAGAACATTCGACCACTTAGCACTATTGTAGACCTTGTTGTTTTCCGTAGGAACTTTCGTGCGGCCAGCCGCCACAAAGTAGTAGCCCATATCCGCAGTCAGGCCGGTTACTGTAAGGGTCGTCTCCGCAGTAGTTCCCACGGACTGTCTGCTGCTGTTGTTCTCGTTGCACCGAAATACCTCGTAGTACCCCGCGCCCAAGGCCGCAGACCAACTTAGTGTCAGCGTTGTTTCTGTGGAAGTCTCGCATTTGAGATTCTTTACATCGTTGGGGATGATCTTGTAGATCAGGGTCTTGGTGCCGTAATAGTCACCGCGGCCTGTGCACTCGATTTTCGCCTCACCGATGTCCTTGCTGTCAGGCCATTCCACATAGAGATCCGGGATCCGGTTGTTGATGAGGTTGTTATCGTTGCTCTGTGTCAGCACAAAGTCCCCGTACTTGGCAAAGCTGCTGGGGCGAACTCCTCCCTCACGATAATAGTATCCGGGCACCGGTGTAAGGTCGCGCGGATCGTCGGGGCTGCCGAACTTGAACACTACCTCTTCCCCGGCGATGTCAATGCCCTTCGTTTTGCAGACCTTGCAGACATAGTCGTCATCCCAGACATGACCAACAGGCATCTGGAAAGCTGATCTGTCCGTTGTGTCGCAGCCCGGGCAGGTATACGTGATATAACCGCCGTTCACGCAGGTACGGCTGTCGCTCGCCGTCGTCACATAGGCATAGCCATCCGCGCAGGAGTGATATCTGTCCTCTCCCATCGAGGAGAACTCGTTCTTCTTGACGCTGCCCTTTGCAAGGATCACCTGCTTGCCGTCCGTGGTAGACAGCAGGCCGCTGAATGCATACTCGCCCGTGGGCTCCAATGCCTCGCCGCAGACCGTACAGGTAATCGTCCCTGTGGACATATCGTACTTGCTGGAAGCACCTACCTTGTGCTTGCCCAGCTCGCAGTCGGTGCGCGTCTCAGTGTAAGAATCCAGCTCCGTGCCGTCATACTTGACCGCCTTCACCGTGAAGGTCTCCTCCGTGGCCTTCACCGTCAGGTACATACCGGTATAATCGTTGTGCGGGATCGCTTTTACATACTCATCGCGCTTATGGAAGGCATTGCTCTTGCCACTGAGGTCACCGCAGACATAGTACACGACACCGCCGCGGCTATTTTCATCCTGCGCTATGCCTCCGATCATAGGATAAGTCCGCGCATAAGCGTGATCATCCCCACCGAACACAAAGTCAAAGCCCGCCTTTTCAATAGAAGAGATAATCTCCGGCGTTGCAGAAACGGACTCGGTACCGTAGATAGGCTCGTGAGCCACAAGCACCCTCCAGATGCAGTCAGTCGTCAGCGTCTCGGCGATGTCCGCAAGAGCCGTGGCCAGCTTCGTTCCGTTGTTGACAACCACAACGCAAACCTTGCCATACTCCATCTTGTACCAGCTATTCTGGGCACTTTCGGGCAGGTCGTAGAGCGCACCGCTGATCTCACCGCTCGCGTCGCCGTAATACTCATGGTTGCCCATGACATGGATCATGTCCACACCGCCCAGCGTTTTGCTGTTGACCGTGGTCAGGAAGGGGCGCCAGTTTCCGTCGTAGTTGGTCACATTGTCGATGGCGTCGCCGGTCTGAACAGCAAAGTCGTAGCTGGTTTCGCTCTTCTTCAGAGCCTCCAAAGAACTGGCCAGATTAGAAGTATCGCTGGACTGAATATCGCCCAGAATGAAGAAGTTTGTCTCCTTGCCATTTGATATGGTAAAGCTCTCAGTTTCAGACCAGTTAGTGCCGTCACCCACCTGATAGTAGTAGGTGCTTCCGGGCTGCAGGTCGGTGAGCCGCACCTTATTGCTGCGCAGGGCATCGCCGCGGCTGCTCTTTACGAAGGTCCTGATCTCAGAGATACCCTCCACTGTCTTGGCTTCACTGAGGTTTGAGTCGGTGGAATACTTCACCTGCGCCACAGCAGCGGAGCCATCGATCTGAGTGAGCCAGGTGATACTCTTTGTACCGGGTTCGGTCACTCCGTTGGTCAGAATACCAAAGGGCTTGCCGCCATTTTCCACTGTCTTTTCGCAGACGATCACCCTCTGGTTCCAGGAACGGCCTGCGCCCGCCTTTTCCGCATAGAAGGTATACTCTCCCGGCGTATCAAAGGTATGGGTCAGCTTCCCCTTCATATTCGTCTTACCCATGCTTACAGGGGCGTCCGCACCGTTCACCTGATAAACGGTCGCGCGGGAGACGGCATTGCCGTCTGCGTCTGTCACAGTCAGCTCCGTGGACATACCGACAATGGCCCGTTCGCAGCTGAGCTGATAACCGGCCGTCAGCGCGACCTCCTGCTCCGTACCGGAGAAGGTATAGGTCTTGCCGCTCTCCGTGCCGTCGTCAATGGTATAGTTACCCTTCGTGACGGTGTATCGCAGCGTGTCCCCCTCCGCGACGTCCGCGGGGATGTTGATGATAAGGTATCCCAGCTCAGACACATAGCCATATTCAGCTGCGGTTTCCGCTCCGAAGAGCCGTGCCAGCAGTGACCGCTGTGCCGGCTTCCGCGTGATCGTGATTTTTGCCTGCTTATCTGTCGTTTCAAGTGTCAGCAGATAATCATCGGATCTTTCCACGGTCGCGTCCTGCAGATACTTGGCGGCGTTGCCCATGGTGCTGAAATCTACGGTGATCTCGGCCTTGGTCACAGGCTCTCCCGTGTTGTTCACGATGGAGAGGGCGTATTCCTTGCCAATCTCCGGCGCTTCCGGCTGGGGCAGCACATCGATGGCCGATCTCTGACCCTCGGCATCCTCTACCCGGAAGGTACGCGTCTCTTCGGTCACATTGCCGTAGAAGTCCTTAAGCCGGATGGTAAGCGTATGGGTGCCGTTGCGAAGCTCCACGCCCTTGAGGTAAAGCGAGCCCTCGTTGATCTCCAGCTGATTGGTGTAATCCGCACCGTCCAGCAGCACGCGGATGCCGCTCTGGTCAATACCGGTGGCATACTTGTCGGTCAGCTCGCTGTCGGAATACACAGCGGAGAATGTGAGAGTGCCGCTGCTGAGAACAGTGGAGCTGTCCCCGGCCAGCACCGTGCCGCTGCCCGTCTCCGTAACGGATTCCAGCACTGGTCGGGTAACGTCGTTGGTGTTGGTACCGTAGATGAACTGAAAATTGTCGATATAGATATATCCACTGCCTTTTTTACAGTTCTGAGGCGACGTTATACGAATTGCATAGGCGCGGCACATATCAACCGGCATCTGCAGCGTTGAAATATCCGCCTCTACCCACGTCCAGCCTTTACCTGCCCAGTCGGAAAGAGTGGTTCCACTAACAACTCCATTAGCGTCATAGCTCTTATACTGGAAATAACTCGTAGTACCAACCAATTCGCCATCAAAATATGACGTTGATCCGTCCTCATTTATTGCCATGTGTGCCGTTGGGCTCAGGTTTCCACTTTGCTTCGACGCGCAACCCTTCAGGATTGCTTTAATTTGTGTCCCATCATCTTTGAAGGTTTCAGGTACATTGATCCAAAATCCGAGTTTGGTTGGCTGCAGCGTATCCAGCAACATATCCCCAGAAAAGCCGAAATCGGCAGACATCACAGAGGTTAAGTTACTTTCTCCGCCAAAATTGAACCCCACCTTAAAAGCATACTGTCCAAAGCGGACATTCTGATCTTCATCGGCGCTAACAACCCGATTGCCATCAGTCGGGAATATAACTCCCTTACTACTAGTATCGCGAATCCAAACCCGATCAGCCCGGACTTCTTCCGGCGTAAGATATCTGCTGTGTCCTGCGCTGCTCGGACCCACATGACAAGACCAGTAGTTCTCTGCTGAAACCACTGTATTTCCATCCTCGGTCGCAATCACATGGTCTTCAAAGTCCATTATGACGTATGGTTCCATACCGACAACGACACTCACAGCCCCAGCAATAGATGCATCTCCAAGCAATACCACCTGTACAGTAGCACGCAGTGAAGACTCAGCATCTGCAACAAACAAATTTTTGCTGAATTTCCCCAGTCCCGCAGAATATATAGCACTGTCATCGCCCTGTCTTATGGTCGCATTGACCTTCTGCGTCCCATCAGCATCCGATATGAACTCAAGGTTTGTAACGCAGTAGCTCTTTTTATTCACTGTCATGTTTTTGTTCAAGCTTTCCGGAGTAACTGCCATTTTGTAATCAGTCGTTCCGTTGCTTGACTTAGGATCAACAATCGGGCTAAATTTATAATACGTTGGTACCAGCGTCCACGCAAAATCCCCATCCTTATACCTGACCTCGCGGCCCTGCCATGTGGGTTTGAAGGTCAGGTCGCTGGTCTCGCCGAAATCGATGGAAACGCTGCTGTTGGTAAAGTCCAGCTTGTCCGGCCACTGGATCTGAATGGCGGTCTGGCCAACGGTCTCGCCGTTGACCTGCAAGCCGACAGTGACCTCACCGCAGGTATCCCCCGCCCTGTAAAGGCCGGTGGTTGCATTGATAGTGCCGCTGCCGGAGAGCACCGTCCACACAGCGCCCGCGGGAATATCCGCACGGCCGCCGGCCGCATCCACGCCCGCCGCCGTAAACTGTACCGTGCTGCCGGGCGTATAGACCTCGTTATTGGGCGTCAGCACCGCGTGGTCGAACTCGCCCGTGGGCTTCGCCTTGGAGAGCACCATAATGGTGTTGGACACCTTGCGCTCATAGCCGTCGGAGGGGCGGCAGCGCAGCGTCAGGCCGGCGGTGGTCTCGTTCTCCGGCTCACCCTCGCGCTGGGTGGCAAAGGTAGAGGAGCCGCCGCCATCCAGGTTGACCGCCTCCACACAGCCCAAGGCCTCCATGGAGGCAGCTACCTCCGCCATGGTCATGCCCACGGAATAGGGTGCCTGTCGGCCATCCACCATCAGCATTACCACGGTACCGTCCGCCTTGATACCGATAGCCGTGCGGGACGCGCGGGTGGTGTTGTCCAGTCCGCTGCGGGCGTGCCCGTTTTCAAAAATATCGCCAAAGCCGGCAACAGCCTCCCGGACATTGCCGGCATCAAGGGCGTCGTTGCACGTCCGAGCGTCGGTGATGTGCGCCTTGCCATCCATATCCACCCAGAAGGTGGTGGCGGTAGCCCGGTTGATGGCAACTCCGTTCATAACGAAGGCGCCGCTGGGCCGGCCGTTGCTCATGTCGTAGCCACCGGCATTGATGGCGCCCACAACATTCTCACCACGGCGGGTCTGCATACTCTGCGCCTGCTTGGTGGTCTCCAGCATGGCCCAGTTCCTGCCGCTCTGGATGGCTCCAATGTTATAGTCATTGTAGCCCAAGGCCAGAGATGCCGTAGAGCCGGTACCCACCTTGACCTCCATCACATGCCCCATCATCTGTTGGGTCAGTGATGTATTGTTCAGGATCCACTCGTACTCGGTGACATCCGGTGTAACGGCATATTTCTTCTCCGAGATCTGCCGTATGCCCAGTGTGTCAAGACCACTTCCGGCCGCGACATCCACCGCCAGCGCATGCACCGGCAGCAGTGATACCGCCATGCACAGCGCAAGCAAAGCTGTCAGTACTCTTCTCCTCATCTTGCCCTCTCCTTCATCTGTTTATATTTTTACCATTCTTCTCCAACAGTCCGCGCGAATCTCTGCGCGCGTTGTCACGGTGTGACAACGCGCGTCGCCGTATATACGGCGAGTCCAGCCCATATTTGATTTATGTCTATGCGACACGCAAGTGTGGTGTCTCCACACATACCACTACCACGTCAAAAGGCACCGGTGTCCGTCCGGTAGGACGGCAGGTATCCGTCCACACACAACCGTCCGACGACACAGTGCCTGATCACGTCCGCAGCGCGATGCCGCATCCGGTATTCGGTTGACCCCGTTTGTGCGGCTCTGATCCGCACGCGGATCCCCCAACCCCCTCTGTTCCGTGTCAGATAACCACTTATTTGTAGTCCCGATGCCTGTACTGTACCATACTTTTCTCAAGAAAGCAAGTGCCCTACCGTAAATTTCCCGATTTTTCCCCGGAATGTTTTTCTTCCCGCCGCCATTGTGTCCCGTCCGAAAATGTGGTATGCTGGGGAAAACGGTAAAGGAGCTCTTTTTATGCGTCTGATCTCATGGAACGTCAACGGCCTGCGGTCGTGTCTGGGCAAGGGCTTTCTGGATTTCTGCGCCTTCGCGGACGCGGACATCATCTGCCTGCAGGAGACGAAAATGCGCCCGGAGCAGGCGCAGTTCGACCTGCCGGGCTACCGCATGTTCTGGAACAGCGCGGACAAGGCCGGCTACTCCGGCACCGCCGTGTTCACCCGGCGGGAGCCGCTGTCCGTCACCTACGACTTCGGCGCGGACATCCACCGCCACGAGGGGCGGGTCATCACCGCCGAGTTCGAGGACTTCTGGCTGGTATGCTGCTACACCCCCAACTCCAAGGATCAGCTGGCGCGGCTGGACTACCGCACGGAATGGGAGGACGACCTACGGGAATACCTCCTGGAGCTGGACGCGGTGAAGCCGGTGGTCTACTGCGGCGACCTGAATGTGGCGCACCAGGAGATCGACCTGAAGAACCCCAAAACCAACCGGATGAACCCCGGCTTTTCCGACGAGGAGCGCGGCAAAATGACCCAGCTGCTCTCCAGCGGCTTTGTGGACACCTTCCGTGCCCTGTACCCGGAGCGCACCGGCGCCTACTCCTGGTGGAGCTACCGCTTCCACGCCCGGGAGAACAACGCGGGATGGCGCATCGACTACTTCATCGTGTCCCAGCGGCTGATGCCCCGGGTAAAAAGCGCCGACATCTGGCCGGAGATCACCGGCAGCGACCACTGCCCGGTGGTGCTGGAGCTGGCGGAGTGAGCGCCTGACAAACTACCACATACCGCCCGGCACCGGGCATAGGAGGAACACCATGGAACGGACATACATCGACACACTGGCGCAGCTCATCGCGCGCAGCCCCACCTGCTACCACGCGGCGGCCACCGCCGCAGAGCTGCTGGCGGCGGCCGGATATGCCCCTCTGGACGAGGGGCGGCGCTGGCAGCTGCGCCCCGGCGGGAAATATTACATGACGCGGGGCGGCTCTGCCCTGATCGCCTTCCGGGTACCGGAGCACGCCCCGGCGGGCTTCCGTCTGGCGGCGGCGCACGGGGACTCTCCCTGCTTCAAGCTGAAGGAAAATGCCGCCCTGCGGGACGGCGGCTATCTGCGGCTGAACACGGAGGTCTACGGCGGCCTGCGCATGTCCAGCTGGTTCGACAGGCCGCTGTCGGTGGCCGGACGGCTGTTCACCGAGACGGACGGCGTCCTCCGCCAGACGCTGGTGAACATCGACCGCGACCTGCTGGTGATCCCCAGCGTGGCCATTCATTTTGACCGCGCCGCCAACGACGGCGTCAAGTACCGCGCCAACGTGGACACACTGCCGCTGGCCGGAAGCGACGGGGCGGCGGATATCCTGACCCTGGCGGCGGAGTCCGCCGGGCTGCGCCCGGAGTCCGTGCTGGGCAGCGACCTGCTGGTATACTGCCGCCAGCCGGGCACGCTGCTGGGCAGCAGCGGCGAGCTGTTCATGGCGCCCCGGCTGGACGATCAGGCCTGCGTGTGGGGCTGCCTGCACGGGTTTCTGGAGAGCAGCGGCGGCGCACACCTGCCGGTATTCTGCCTGCTGGACAACGAGGAGGTCGGCTCCGCCACGCCGGAGGGCGCCGCCTCCACCCTGCTGCGGGACGTGCTGCGGCGCATCGCCGGTGCGCTGGACGTGGACGAGGAGGGCTATCAGATGCTGCTGTCCCGCAGCCTGCTGCTCTCCGCCGACAACGCCCACGCCATCCACCCCAACCACCCGGAGCTCAGCGACAAGGACAACGCGCCCCGGCTCAACGGCGGCATCGTGCTGAAATTCAGCGCGCCGCGCCGTTACGCCACCGACGGCGGCTCCGCCGCCGCCTTCCGCGCCCTGTGCCGCCGGGCGGACGTGCCGGTGCAGACGATGGCCAATCGCTCCGATCTGCCGGGCGGCTCCACGCTGGGCAGCATCGCGGGCACGCTGGTGCCGGTCAGTGCCGTGGATATCGGCCTTGCGCAGCTGGCCATGCACGCGGCGGTGGAGGTCATGGGCGCAGAGGACTACCCCCGGCTCATCGCCGCCATGCGGCAATTCTATAAGGAGTGACCACACATGAAAAAGCGATCTGATACATCACCGCGCCGCACCGGCGCGCAGCTGAAGGCCGCCATCCGCCGCCAGCCCTCTGTGTTCGCCGTATACACCATTCTGCGGCTGATCGTGCTGGCCACGCTGGTGTCCTCCGTCCTCCGCGGCGAATACGAGAGCGCCTTTATATGCCTGCTGGTGCTGGCGCTGTTCATGCTGCCGTTTTTCATCCAGCAGAACTTCGGCATCGAGCTGCCGTCCACGCTGGAGATCATCATTCTTCTGTTTATTTTCGCGGCGGAGATACTGGGCGAGCTGAAATGCTATTTCATCACGTTCCACCACTGGGACACCATGCTGCACACCACCACCGGCTTCCTGTGCGCCGCCACCGGCTTTGCGCTCATCGACATTCTCAACCGCAACAGCCGCATCAAATTCCAGCTGTCCCCCATTTATGTGGCGCTGGTGGCCTTCTGCTTTTCCATGACGGTGGGCGTGCTATGGGAATTCTTCGAATTCGGCATGGATCGGCTGTTCCAGATGGACATGCAGAAGGACACCGTGGTCAACTCCATCACCTCGGTGATGCTGGATCCCACCAACAGCAACATTCCCGTCACCATCGACGGCATCACCTCCGTGCAGGTAAACGGGCAGGAGCTGGGCTTCGGCGGCTATCTGGACATCGGCCTGTACGACACCATGAAGGATCTGTTCGTGAACTTCATCGGCGCGGTGGTATTCAGCACCATCGGCTACTTCTACATCAAGCACCGTGGTCAGGGCAAGCTGGCCAGCGCCTTTATCCCCACCATCACAGACGATACGGACAGCGCGGAGCCGCCGGAAAACACAAACTGACAGACACAAGCGCCGACCTTCGGACGTATCCGAAGGCCGGCGCTTTTTTGTCTCCGCTTATTCCTCTTCCTTGCGTCTGCGGCGCAGCAGCTCCAGTCCCGTCAGGGACGTTACCGCCGCCGCTGTATAGGCCGCGATGCCCGCGTCGAAGGTGGTGGGGCTGCTCTTGCCGCTGCCCACGGTGAACGCCGCGGTCAGGCTCCCGCTGTCCGTCAGGACGGTGAGCGTATGCCCGCCCTTGGCCAGCCTGTTCAGGTACGATGCCTTGAGATACAGCTCCACGGGATAGCTCCCCTCGACGGTGTAGCTGCCCCTGCCGACCGTCCTGCCGTCCACCTGTACACCGTGATCCCGGACACGGCGGCGCGGAAGATCAGCCCGTAAATGCCGCCGGAATACTCCGTCCCGCTGGGCGGGTTGGTGCCGTTCCGCACGGGATAGAGACTGGGCGCGTAGTACACCCGCCGCTTGGCGATGACCGTATCCTCCTGCGTGATCTCGTCCTGCGCGGCGGCGTCCTTGTAATACTTGCCGCAGCCGCCGCAGTGCCAGTATTCGATGTTGCCCTCGGCGCTGGTGGTGGCGGCCTTGGCGGGCACGTTCACCAGATTCGCGTGGTGGGCGGGGTTGAGATCGCCATATTCGGCACCGCAAGCGCTGCATTTTGCCTTGTCCTTGCAGGTCGCCGTCCCGCCGGAGCAGTCCTTGGTTTCGGAGCCGGTGCAGCCGTCTACCGTGCATCTGCGGGTGTGCGTGCCGTCGCCGTTGGATACCCATTCACCGTAGGTATGCCCGTTGTTGACCGTTACGGTCATTTCGGCGGTGTTGCCCGCCTTATCGGTGACAACGATCCTCTGCCCGCCGTTTGCCGGAGTAAGGGTAAAGCCGCCGTTTTCGTTAAGCGTGACCGCCGCGCCGTTTACGGTGACGGTATCCACATATTTCTCGTTGATGGTGACCGTCTGCGCCTCGCAGTAGGTCTTGCCGTTTTCTATGCCGCCGATGACCGGCTGAACATTATCAAGCGTTATGCGGTCGGAGCGAAGGTATGTTACGTTCAGGCTCGCATCAGCAAGCATGGCATAAACAATATACTCCCCGTTGGGGTCTATGTGGAACGGCTCCTGGTACCCGCTGAATACGAGAGATTGAAGCTCCGCCTCGGAGAGATCCTGATGGGTCACCAGATAAGAGACGAACACGGTTCCGCTGTTGTCGGCGGCATTTATCGTCACCGTCTGCGTGTCCTTAAAGAACAGACCGAAGGTGATGTTGTTGAGGAACGATTTCCAGCTGTTCTTGCTGATTTTGATTTCGCCCGTGGGCTTTTCGCTGTCTTTCCACTTGGCCGTGATGGTCATATCCCCGGCGGGCATGGTCGCGGGAATCGCCTTATCCCAACCGATGAAGGTATAGCCCTCTCTTGTCGGGTCGGCAGGGGCGGTGATGGCGGTGCCGTAATCCTGCGTGATGGGCGCAATCTCGCTGCCGCCGTCGGTGTCAAAGGTGATGGTGTACTGGTTGATTCTCCACTGCGCCGTGACGGTCAGGTCTTCTGCGGGCATGGTCGCGGGAATCGCCTTATCCCAACCGATGAAAGTATAGCCCTCTCTTGTCGGGTCGGCAGGTGCGGTAATCTGCGTGCCGTAGTCCTGCGTGATGGGCTCGATGGCGCTGCCGCCGTCGGTGTCAAAGGTGATGGTGTACGAATTCGCCGTCCACTTGGCTGTCAGGGTCATGTCCTTCGTCACAGCGGCGTTGAAGTCATACTTCGTGTCGTCCAGATACCAGTCCGTGAACTGATAACCTTGTCTGCTGGGTACATCCGGCTCAATAGCTTTCTCACCCTTCTGGACGATCTGCTTTGCGTATTCGCCGCTGCCGTCCGTGTAGGTCACGGTGACAGGCGTGCCGTTGGGCTCAGGGGTGTTGGTCGTGTCGTTGATCACATCGCCGGTATCGATGGGCTGGCCGCTGAGCTTGGCGTTCTTGTTCATGGTCAGCCCGCGATAGAATGTGCCGCCGGAGACATGGCACTCCGTGGTGACAGGGCCGTAGAACGTGCCGCCGGAGATGTTGCCGCAGAATTTCTCCCACGCTGTGCCCATGTTCCCATTAGAGTCCGTCACGGTGACGCTGCCATGGAAAATACCGCCCCTTATGTCGCCCTCGCAGGAGACGTCGCCGGTAAAGACCGTGGTAGGCTTCCCGTCCGTGTGGTCGATGGCGTTGGTGGCCTTTACGGAGTCTACGTAGTTATTTTTTGTGCCAATCTTGTTCGTTCCCACATACACCGTGCCCTCCACCCGGCCGCCGTTGGCATAGAGGAAGCAGCCGGGATAATTGACGGTATAGGTCGAGTCAAGATCCATATAGACCGCGGCGCCGTTGGTGGCCGTGCAGCCCGTGATGCGGGCATTCTCCCCCAGCTCCAGCTCAGCAAAGGCGATCAGGGCCACGCCGCCGCCGCGTTTCGCCTCGCAGCCGGAGATCGCAGCGTCCAGAACAGATATCTGGTCTGCATGGTCGCTGATATACAGGCCGCCGCCGCGTCCGCTTGCCTTGCAGTTCTCGATGCGGCCACCGGTGATCTGGACGGTACACCCGGATGTCAAGATCCCGCCGCCGGACATGGCAGAGCAGCCGCTGATGACGCCGCCGGACATGGTGACGGAGCCGGCCTTGGCATAGATCGCGCCGCCGCTGGCACTGTAATCGGCTGAGACAGCGCAGTTCCGGATGGCGCCGCCGGACATGGTGACGGAGCCGCCCTCGGCATAGATGCCGCCGCCGAACGCTTGATTCGCTCCGCTCTGGACGCCGCAGGCATAGATGGTGCCGCCCGCCAGCTCGAAGGACGCGCCCGCCTCCACATACACGCCGCCGCCATAGTAATAATAGATATGATAGCCGCCACCGCCGCCGTCATACCGGTAGCCCTTGCCGCCGGTGATGAGGCCGCCCGCCGGGAGGTTCTCATCCCCATGCTCCGCCTCAGGGCGGCTGTCGCACAGTGTCAGGGCGCAGCCGCTCGCGACGCGGAAGATGCTGTCCGGGTCTGCCGCCTCGTCATAGCGCAGGATGTGGCCGTTCAGATCCACGGTGACGTCGCGGGTGATCTTCAGCCCCGCCGTAATGGTGATGTCCGCCGTCAGCCGGACCACACCGTTGGCGCTGTCCGCCAGTGCGGCGGTCAGCTCCTGCTCGTTTGAGACCTCCTGGGTAATGTTCTCGGTGACGGCAGTGGTGAAGTCCCACTGCGCGCCGTCGGAGGTGTACCACCCGTCAAAGCTGTAGCCGTGCTTGGCGAGGTCGTCAGGACGCGTCGCGAGAGTGCCGGAGGGCAGAACCTGCTTTGCGTATTCACTGTCGCCGTCCTTGTAGGTCACGGTGACGCCGCTGATCTTGTTTCCGGGGTCTTTGATGCTGCCGTAGAACGTGCCGCCGGTGATCGTGCCGTAGTCGTTGACCACCTCGCCGTTAAAGATACCGTCGGTGATCATGTTGCTGTTGACCACCCTGCCGTTAAAGGTACCGCCGCTGATCGTGCCCGTGTTTTGCACCGAGCCGTCAAACGTGCCGCCGCTGATGACACTTCCGGTGTCCATACTCACGGCGTCCGTTCCACCACCGCTGGCCGTACAGCCGGTGATCCTCACATTGCCGCTGATCTCAGAAGCTTCGCCGTTGTCAGAAATGCCGCCGCCAAATGCAGCATCGCCATCGCTGTCTTTTGCATGACAGTCCCGGATCTCCGCCGTGCCGGACAAGGTCATGGTTCCTTCATTGTATATGCCGCCGCCATAAGAACGGCCTCCCACCGTCGTGCAGCCCGCAATACTGCCGCCGGACATGGTGAACGTGCCTTTTTCAGCCACGAACACACCGCCGCCCCGCGCTTGAAAGGTGGTGGAAGCCGTACAGCCCACGATATTGCCGCCCTCCATGGTGAACCTGCCGCCGCCCACCACGTACACGCCGCCGCCGTAAACAGATGTCCCGATGCTGCTGCCCGTGCCGCCGTAGATGACGCCGCCCTTGACGGTCTTTGTGCCGTTTTGCTCATCCCGCACCCACAGGCCGTCATCGTTGGGGGTGAACTTATGCTCCTTTTGGGGGTCGCTGTCGATGATGGTCAGGCTGCCGCCGTTTTCCACCTTAATGCCGTTCATTTTCAGCACATAGCCGTTCAGGTCGATAACGAGGTCAAAGGCCACGTCCATGCTGCCGGAGTACTCGACATCGTTCAGCAGCTTGAGGCTACCGCCGACGCTCAGAGCTTCATAAATGTTGCTGGGCACCGTTCTCTCTCCGGCGGTGCCCGCCGCCATCGCCGCCGTGGACACCGTCAGCTGTGCCTCTCCCTGTACAAATTCCCGCACAGGCTCCTCCGGCTCCCCCGGTTCCTGCTCCTCCTCCGGGTCGCCGGGCTCTTCGCCCTCCCCGGTCTGCTCCTCCGGGTCGCCGGGCTCTTCGCCCTCCCCGGTCTGTTCTGCCTGTTCGATCTCCGTTACCGACTCCCCCACGGCTGCGTCCTCCGCCAGTGCCTGCACCGGCAGCAGCGACAGCGCCATGACCAGAGCCATCAGTACGCTTGCGATACGTCGTTTCATAGTCCTCTCCTTTTCCTCCTCACGTCCCCGCGCTCTCCCGCGCGCACCTCAGGGGAACGAATTTTCGCCACATGGCACGTATACCACCATTATGCCATACAATGCTGCAAAAAGCAAGAGGAAATGTATATAAAATGTACATAACTTGTACATAACTTGTACGTAACTTGCACTGCAATTGCGCCTTCCCTCTCCCGCTGCCCGCCGCCGGCGCTGAGCGCCGCCATGCCTGCATAGAGGGCGATGCCCGCGTCAAAGGTCTTGGGCGCTGTCCTCTTTTGTCCGCGCACACCTTGCATTACCGGCTGCGGCGGGATATAATCGATATGCAGGGTACCGCACAGAAGGAGCGTGACGGGTCATGTGGATACTGTTTGCATTCGGTTCGGCGCTGTTTGCCGGACTGACGTCCATTCTGGCCAAATGCGGCATCCGGGAAACGGATTCCACTGTGGCCACCGCCTGTACGGAGGCGAAGAAAGGAGTACACCATGCTGCACGCTGTTCTGGCGTTTATACCGCTGCTGTTTCTGATCATATACGCGCTCAAAAGCCGCAAGATGGCGGACGCCATGGTGCTCGCCACCCTGCTGGCCATGGTGCTGGTACACCGGGAGCGGTTCATCACCGGCACCATCGAGGCCATGTACGCCACCCTGTCAAGCTCGTCCTATCAGTTTGCCCTCTGCGTCATCATCAGCTTCGGCGGCATGATCGCCCTGTTTCAGGCCTCCGGTGGGCTGATGGGCTTCCGCGACCTGCTGGCAAAGGTGGCCTCCACGCCCCGGCGCACGCTGCTGCTGGCGTGGCTTTTGTCGGTGGTCATGTTTGTGGACGAGTACCTCAACGCGCTGACGGTGACCATCTCCCTGCGGGGCGTGTGCGACAGGAACCGCATCCCCCGCGAGCATCTGGCGGTGCAGACCAACATCATGGCCTGCTGCCTGTGCGTCACGGTGCCGTTCACCAGCTGGACGGCCTTCAGCGTGGGGCTGATCTCCGACTTTGGACTGGGGTTTGACGACTATCTGCATGCGGTGCCCTTTATGTTCTATCCGCTGGCCATGATGCTGCTGAGCCTGCTGCTGGCGCTGGGCGCATTTCCCAAGGTGGGTGGGCTGAAGCAGGCGTACCGGCGGGTGGTGTCCGGCGGCGCGCCCTTTGAGCAGTCCGGCTCCGCGGAAAAGCTGGTGGACATCGCGGACGTAGACGAGGACAACGTCTCCTCCGCGTGGAACGCCATCATCCCGCTGGCGGCACTGGTGGGCGGCACCGTCCTTTTTGACAACGACCTGCTGCACGGCATTATCATCGCGCTGGTGGTACAGTTCCTGCTGTATGTGCTCCGGAGGCGCATGACGGTGGGCGAGTATTTCAGCCACTTCTTCGCGGGCGCCAAGGGCATGGTGAGCATCGCCATTGTGGTGGGCTTCGGGCTGATGCTCAGCGACGCCAACCGTGCGCTGGGGCTGTTCGACATTCTCATCAACGGCATCGGCAGCGCCGTGCCCGCGTATCTCATCGCGCCGCTGGCGTTCCTTCTGGTGGCGCTGACGGTGTTCGCCGTAGGCGGCTGCTGGGCGGTGATGACCATCGCCATACCGGTGTTCATCCCCATGGGGCTGGCGGCGGGAGTGGCCGCACCGCTGATGATCGCCGCCGTCATGAGCGGCGTGACGCTGGGGTACAGTCTGTGCTTCTACGCTGACGCGGTGCTGATGACCACCGCAGGCTCCGGCGTGTCCAACCTGACCATCATCCGCGCCACCACGCCCTACGCGCTGGCGGTGGGGACGCTGTCCGCCGCCGCGCTGCTGGTGGCGGGGCTGTAAAAAAAAGGAAGCGGTGCACAGCACCGCTTCCCTTTTTTACTCAGAATTTCAGCAGGACGCCCACCAGCGCGGAAATGCCGATGAACACGATGGGGTGCCACTTCTTTACCACCGGCACCCAGTTGGTACACACCAGCAGCACCGCCGCCAGCGCGATGGCCGGCCAGTTCAGGGCGGCAAAGCCGGTCATGCCGCTGTGCAGCAGGGCGATGGGCACCACGGAGATGCCCGCCGCCGCCACCAGAGCGGTGGAGGCCGGGCGCAGGCCGTAGAACGCCGCGTTGACCCACTTGCTGTCGCGGAATGCCTTCAGGAACGCCGCCACGATGAGAATGACGATGACGGAGGGCGTTACCAGGCCGATGGTGGCCACCAGCGCGCCGCCGACGCCGCCGGTGGTGAAGCCCACATAGGTGGCCATGTTCACGCCGATAGGCCCCGGCGTGGACTCCGACACCGCCAGCATATCCGCCAGCTGCGCGTGGGTGAACCAGCCGGTGCGGTCGGCCATATCCTGCAGGAAGGGCAGGGTGGCCAGTCCGCCGCCCACGGCGAACAGGCCGGTTTTGAAAAATTCCCAGAATAATTGGAGGTACAGCATTATTTCGCCCTCCTTATGAAGTTCTGGATGACGATGCCCAGCGCCGCGGCCGCCGCCACAAAGACGACGGGCGACAGGTCGGTGAGCAGCGCCGCCGCCAGCACCGCCGCGAAGATCAGCGCCGCCGGCCAGTCCTTGACGGAGCCCTTCAGCAGCTTCACCACGGCGTTGAAGATCAGCACGCACACGCACACACGGATGCCCGCGAAGGCGTGCTGCACCCATGCCAGATGGGAGAAGCTGTTGATGACGCCCGCCAGCGCCGTAATGATGACAAGGGACGGGAACACGATGCCCAGCGTGGCCGCGATGCCGCCCAGGATACCGGCCTGCTTCTGCCCCACGAAGGTAGCGGTGTTCACGGCGATGATGCCGGGGGTGCACTGGCCGATGGCGAAGTAGTCCACCAGCTCCTCATCCGTGGCCCAGCCCTTGTCCTCCACCACCTCGCGCTGGAGGATGGGCAGCATGGCCATGCCGCCGCCGAAGGTCATGACCCCCACCTTGGCAAAGGTGAGGAACAGCTGACCGAGAAGTTTTGCGTTCATGCTCGTATCACCTCATTCTATATATCCGTACAGTCCCCGCACCGACACCTCGCCGCTGCGGACTGTCTCCGTCTCGCCGTTTTCGTATCGCACCGTCAGGCCGAACTGCTGATCCACGTCCAGCGCCGCAGCCTGACGGGATGCATCGCCCCGCAGCACCCGCACCGGCCGACCAAGATTCACGCACCGGCGGCGGTATTCCTCCCGCCACGCCTGCGGATGGGGCAGCGCCTGCCGCATGGCCGTCAGCTGCTCCAGCAGCACCTCCGCCAGCGCGTCCGGGGACACGCTGTACCCCTGCATGGCAAGGGAGGCGGCCATGCCCGCGATATCCGGCGGAAAGGCCGTCTGCGCCACGTTGACGCCGATGCCCACCACCAGCCACTCCGCGCCGCCGTCCGGCCGCAGGGAGGACTCCGTCAGGATGCCGCACAGCTTTTTCCCGTCCAACACCACGTCGTTGCACCACTTGATACCGCACACCGCGCCGCAGACCTGCTGGATGGCGCGGCACACGGCCACCGCCGCCATAGGCGTAACGGTGAGCACCTGTTCGGCAGGGCAGCCGCGCCACAGGACGGACAGGTACAGCCCGCCCTCCGGCGACCGGAACGAGCGCCCCAGACGACCTTTCCCGGCGGTCTGACGCCGGGCGATGACCGCCGTGTCATCCGCGCCCTGCGCGGCCAGCGTCTTGCATACGTTATTGGTGGAATCCACTTCATCACAGCGCAGGATGCTCCATGCCACAGGCGGCACCTCCCTTCATCGGAAACCCAATTTTACCACCGGGAGCCGTATTTGTAAATAGTTGACAGGTGTTAAGAAATTTAGTATCATCGGGGGAAAGAAAGGCACGGGAGGCGACCGCCATGAACAACACACGCAAGCTGGTATATACGGCGCTGCTGGCCGCACTGACGGCGGCGGGCGCGTTTATGCGCATCCCCATGGGATACAGCTCCGTGACGCTGCAATACCTGTTCACCGCCATGGCGGGGCTGCTGCTGGGGCGGAAGTGGGGCGCGCTGAGCCAGCTGATATATGTGTGTCTGGGGCTGGTGGGGCTGCCCATCTTCACCATGGGCGGCGGCTTCGGCTATGTGTTCCAGCCCACGTTCGGCTTTCTGCTGGGGCTGATCCCGGCGGCGTGGGTGGTGGGCGCCGCGGCGGGCGAGAGCCTTGACCCCCGGCGGATGGCGCTGGCGTCGCTGGTGGGTCTGGCGGTGCTGTATGCCGTGGGTATGCCCTATATGGCGCTGATCCTCAACGTCTACATGGGAAAGGGCATGACGCTGTCCGCGCTGCTGTGGGCGGGGATGCTGCCCTATCTGCCCGGCGACGCGGTGAAGATCATCGTGGCGGCGGGCGTGTGCCCGGTGCTGCGGCGGCGGCTGAAGCTGGCCGATGGTAGCCATAAGCAGGGTGAATGAGCTTGTGCAATACGAACAAAAACACTTCTGTGCATCCGCCGCAGAATTGGAGCAGAAATGCATTGCTTTTTGGCGGAGCGCCCCGTATAATAGGCAGGACAAATCGAGAGGAGGAACGTGCCATGACCTGCAAGACTGTTGTGAAAAAGCGGACGGACGCTCCTTCTGTTTTTGTTTCTGATATTGTTTCCATTTGACCGGTGTTTTTCACCGGTCATTTTTTTAGGCTGTTTGCAAGTAAAAGTCAACATACACAGAGGAACGAGAAAGAGAGGTCACAACAAATGAACAAAAAACTCGGACACGACGCCATCTACGACGCGCGGGAGCTGGGCATACCCCGGATGCTCCTGCTGGGTCTGCAGCACCTGTTCGCCATGTTCGGCGCTACGGTGCTGGTGCCCATTCTGGTGACGGGCTACGGACTGCCCCTGTCCATCCAGACCACCCTGCTGTTCGCCGGTATCGGCACACTGCTGTTCCACGTCTGTACCAAGTTCAAGATACCCGCCTTCCTGGGCTCCTCCTTCGCGTTCCTGGGCGGCTTCCAGGCGGTGGCTGATCTGAACAGCGGCAAGTTCGCCGCCATGACCGGCGAGGAGAAGCTGCCCTACGCGCTGGGCGGCGTGGTGATCGCGGGTCTGCTGTATCTGGTGCTGGCGCTGCTGTTCAAGCTGGTGGGCGCCAAGAAGGTCATGCGGTTCTTCCCGCCCATCGTCACCGGCCCCATCATCATCCTCATCGGCCTGAACCTGTCCGGCACCGCCGTGACCAACGCCTCCACCTGCTGGTGGCTGGCACTGGTGGCCATCGCCATCATCATCGTGGCCAACATCTGGGGCAAGGGCATGATCAAGATCATCCCCATCCTGCTGGGCGTGGTGGGCGCGTACATCGTAGCGCTGATCGCCGGCAAGGTGGACTTCACCGAGGTGGCCGGCGCCGACTTCGTGGGTCTGCAGAAGTTCGTTCTGGCCAAGTTCGATGTGACCTCTATCCTGGTCATGGCGCCCATCGCCATCGCCGCCATGATGGAGCACATCGGTGATGTCTCCGCCATCTCCTCCACCACCGGCAAGAACTTCATCGAGGATCCCGGTCTGCACCGCACCCTGCTGGGCGACGGTCTGGCCACCGCCTTCGCCGGTATGTTCGGCGGCCCCGCCAACACCACCTACGGCGAAAACACCGGCGTGCTGGCTCTCTCCAAGGTCTACGA
>ENA-UEQP01001482-UEQP01001482.1-human-gut-metagenome-genome-assembly--contig:-NODE-1482-length-21114-cov-6.264106_pt1 | contig 21114 bp, 33 predicted proteins | sample MGYA00242951_ERZ507951 | MGnify/ENA primary metagenome ERZ507951 (study PRJEB26167, sample SAMN06115539) | human gut metagenome | host: Homo sapiens | place: China:Shanxi | collected 2015-11-18...
AGCAATAACCCAAGAATTAGCAGATTTATAGAGATCTACCGCAGATTTCCCCTCGATATTAACTACGTAAAATTTTTCTCCGTTTTCAGTGACTATTCCATCTTTAGTAGCTTTAAATTGAGCATTTACAGAAAATGATGTAAATAATAATAAAAGAATAAATAAAATCTTTTTCATATCTGTGTGTTTTTAGTTATACAATGAAACAAAATAACACAGAAACACACAAAAAAGCAAATATTACTCGATTAATTTGAATTTAGAACCGCATTTTGGGCAGATTATAGTGTTTTCTTCCTCTTTTTTACGTTCAAACAAGTCCGGAATTTCAACCTCTAACGCATCTGCTATTCTATTTAATACATCTAAAGTTAAATTTCGATTTAAAGCCATAGATAATCCCGATTGAGACATATTCATTCTTTTAGCTACATCTGCCATAGTTAATCCTTTTTCTTTTGCTATTTCTTTAACTCTTAACATAAACGTTATATTTATATTTTGAGGCAAATATATATAATATAATGTATATGCGAAAGAAAATAGGATAAAATTCACGCATACATGAAAAATATTCTTTCTTTTTCTTGTTTGCTATTCACGTATATGTTATATTTGCACCATAATAAATAACATATACGTGAAATCTTATTAGTAATATAAATATATGAAACGCTACAACTTATCCCAAATAATGAAATCCGCCTGGCGCTCTTACAAACGTGCCGGCAACGAAAGAACATTCTCCGAATGTCTGAAATCAGCTTGGAATCTTGCGAAATTGCAAGAATACTGCTCACCGGAAGCAGTAAAGGCTAGAACGGATCTGTTCTTGGCGGAAAGACATGAAGCCATGAGCAACGCTGCTAAGGCTACAATGGATAAGGGGTACAATAATAAGAGCATACCGGCATCGGCTTACTATACGGCTAGTACAGGAAAATACGGTGCTCATTACGTAGGAGATTAAACATTAAAACATACGGATATGATAGAAACAGTAATCATTATTTTAAGCCTGCTTGCCGGTTATAAGATGTTCGGCGATGATAACGACAGGTTTTTCATGTGTTAAGCAAGAGTAACACGATAGTATCAACACATTAAATAATAAATAAAATCATTATGGAAACAAGAAGTTTGGAATTATGGTCTACCGATAGGATTGATTTGGTAGAAGCGAAAAACGGTCAAGCTGTGACCTCTTCTTTGGTGGTTGCGGACTACTTTAGGAAGGCACACAAAGATGTACTGAAAGCGATTAGAGGATTGGAGTGTAGTGCCAATTTCACAGAGCGCAATTTTGCGCCCTGTTTGTATATCAATGAGTTATGCAATAATGTAAAGAAAGAACTCCCCATGTACTACATGACCCGTGACGGCTTCACCTTCCTCGCCATGGGCTTCACCGGAAAGGTAGCCGCCCAGTTCAAAGAAGCCTACATCAACGCCTTCAACGAAATGGAAGAGAAGCTCCGATCCGAGCGTTGCACCAAGTACGCAGAACGCATCGTCAAAAAGCAAATCAAGGAGTTCAACCAATCATTGCAACAAACGCTCGCTAGCGGTCGCAATAAACACGGAAGTATCTACGGTGGGATGATACCCTACGGAAAGGAAGAAGTTGCGTACAACCCGAAAGAAAGCATGGAATCGAATTTAAAGCGGATATTCGGTCAAGTACATGAGATGTGCAAGGATGGCTTTCTTATGACTTCGTTAGCTGTCGAGACGAACAAGATGCTACAAGAGCTTATTAACAAGAAATAGATTTTGTCAGGGGCTTCGGTCCGGCACATTAGTTGACGCCAATCAGCGGGAAAGGGTAGCTTCAGGGCTGCCCTTTCTTTATGTATAGTCTCTCATGCAACGTTTCGCTCCCTGACCATATTTGAGATAATGGCGTAAACCTTATCCAAGATATTATTTCTTTCCGCTATTTCAAGTTTTGTTTCTCCCTTGAACTTCTTCTTATAGTTACTAATAGAAATGTGATAGAGGTAATATAATTGCTCATAAACTTTGTGCCAAACGTCCTGTTGTCTAGTGTTGGTTGCCGAAGCATATTTGTTCACCAGTTGGCGGATCTTATCACGAAGAGAAATTTCCGGTACCTTTTCAGATGAAACAGCAACCGCCAACAATAATTTCCCGTTTTCTTCTCTCTCCTGTTCCATTGCATCCAGTCTCTTTTCTACGTTTTCAATCCGTTTGCTTTGTTCAAGCAAAGCTTGCGCAGACTGGACCAGTATTTCAAGTTGGGATAATGGCTTCAGCTTTTCCTTTAGAGCTTTTTCCATCGCATTGAAAGCTGCAATATAATCAAGTTTAAAGCGCATAGCCTTTTTCCCTGTAAATCCCATAGCCAGCAAAGTAAAACCGTCACGATTCATTATAAACATTGGGTATTCTTGCTTATTTTGTTCGTTAACATAAATAGTTTCAACAAACATGGGGTCAGCCGAATTTTCGGCACACCCCTGTATAAGTTCCCTAATAGCATCTAAAACATGTTTATGCTCTTTCCCGAACTTTTCAGCCACCAACAAGCTACTTGTTAGCGCTTGGTTGTTCTCACCTTTAAATACTAAATCGTTCATATTATTAAATATTTTGTTCTATTTTTCCTAAAATTTTTGTATAATCCCCGTAATTTTTCTAACCACACACCCTAAATATTGTTCTTTTTGACTTATTCTAAAGATTCATTCTTTTCTTCCTCCTCAATCTCTTTCAGGACTTCATCCACCCTTTCGGCATTACCGGCAAACAAAATTCCTTCTCTCCGAGACCATACTTTACCATTTATCGCACTAACTGCCGTTGCTACTCGTTCGTCAATGTCATCAATCATATACGGAACCAAATCCACATCAATATCAATAGTCTGGGACGCCTTGTCAAATTCGGATGGGTTAATATCCGCCAAAGCTGATACCAAAAAGTTTACCCTCCGTTGAAAGAACTCTCCAATTACTTCCGCATGATTAGATACCGCCATGTGCGCACCCATAAAAATATACCTGAACGCTTTCCCTGAAATGGCATTTCCAAGACCTTTCAACTCTTGCGGTGATATACGTGGAGTATTCGTCAGATCGTACGCCCTGTTAGTAAGCCCTTCAAGTTCCAATTTAACCGTATCAGGAACCTGATTCCAGGTCAGATATTGAGCGTTCGCCTTATCTCCGGTCAATTGTATGATCCTGTTTCGTTTCTTTCCTGTAAAGCCTGACACATCCCCAAAGAGCATTAAATACGGGAAGAAGTGGTAGTCTATACAATCGGCATAGCTTGATAATATCTTCTCTATACGTACACGTATAGTCTTTATCTTATGGCAATAAGTTTCTGTACGATAACCATATAAAACAGGTAGCTTTTTGAACCCGTGCCTGAAAGACTTCTCTTCTACCGCTTCCCACCCATTCGTATTTTCCCACTGGTAAACATGGGTAGCGGTAACAGTTTGAAAGCATACTATTTCTACATCGTCCAGATCTTTCTTTTTATATTCACGTGAGAAAGCAACCAAATCTCCGGCATCATCAAAGAAAGGGTAAAGTTTATCTCCCCTGAATGGAGACCATATTACGCTGCGGAGCTTATTTTGCGGCCTTACACTTCCTCCGAAAGCCTTCTGTATTTTATTCCAGAATTTAGTCCAGAACGAATCATCTTTGACTGCATACCAGTATTCGGCACATTCCTGTTCAGAAAGCCAAGAACGAACTATACGTTTATTCTGGTACTTTATTTTATTCTTCTTCAATACTTGTTGAATAGCATAAAATAACCCTTTTTCATCTTCATTTGACGGAGCGCAATCCATCTTAGGCTCAACCCCTACTGTAAACGCTGTTTGAATATTGGTTATATCTTGCTCCAACGGAATAGATATACGGTTACACGGTTCTGTACGTTTTTTAGCTGGAATAGTAGTGCTTTTACCGGTACTATCATTCCATTCTTCCCTTTCCTTCTCTTCAACAACTTCGATGTCCGGGTATTTTTCTTTATCCACAATGATCTCATGCAAATCAGCGTTCCAATCCTTCCAGTTTTCACCGGTATTAGGTTCCTCCGTTTTACGTCCTTTCTTCAAATATTCGATCTTCTGATCTACATCTTCTAATGCTAAAATCTCTTCTAATGTCATATTGATATATTTTTAACGTCCAAAAATCCCCGAATAATCCTTGGGTTTCTGAATTTTACCAAGAAGCTCACCCAATACATAATAACGAGCTGCATCGATGGCATGGTTATCATGATCTTCCGGTTCATTTATATAGTTCCCATCCTTATCTTTAGCCCACACATATTTCCGTAGTTCTTTTTGAAGATTGTATGAACGTTTAGTTACAAAAATCTCCATGGTCTTCATTTTGTCTATACCTGCGTTAATAGAACCCGAACCCTTTTCGACAGGATATATTTTTATCCCTCCATTGTGTATCTCTTGAATCAACCGTGGATCAGCACTATCGGCTATAACCTTCAATCCCCATGGACGAAGCGTTTTAATGATATCAGAGGAAAGAAGCCCGGTTCGGTAATCTACTTCATCCAAGTACAAAGCATTATCAATAATTCCGCAGCGAATAGAGGCGGACGGGTCATGAGTATACCCGAAATCTTGCCCAAAAGCAACCTTTTTGCACCAAATCGGGAACTCATCAACAATTCCCCACTTCTTGAACACAGCACCTTCCGCCACATCTGCCCAACGGCCAATAACCACGTGAGCATATTTATCCGGATCATTAACCTTCATATCTTGTACTTCTTTTAAAAATTCTGACGAAAGATTATCCAGGTTATCTAGGTAGGTAGTATGAATGTGAAGCACATTCGGATGAGTGGATATTTGAACTTGTACACCGTCAATATCTATAAGTTTATGAGTTTTTTCAATAAATCGTTTATAAACCCAATGATTAGAATCGCACGGATTCATTATGATAATAATGCGATTCTGAATACCTTTTTGTCGAATGGAAAGCATTATCTTTTCAAAATCCTCTTCACTAGTCCATTCTTCCGCTTCATCGCAGACAAAAGTTGTAAGCCCTTGAATTGACTTTAGTTTAGCGGTCTGAACACCGGATGAAGTTTTTATTCCTCGGAACATAATAACACTATCAGAATAAGTATTGATTATGTCAGTTTTAGTAACATCAAAGCAATCACTTGCAAAATCCAATTCTATTTTATCCTGAAATTCGGGTATAATAGACATAGACGCCGAAGACATTGTATATCTTGAAAATAGAATTTTATGACCTCTTTCAAAAGAAAGTCTTTCCAAAAAAACAGATACATTGAAGCTTTTTCCACTACCTCTTCCACCTGTTACAATTGTAATAAACTTATCTTCATTCTCGTATAATTTTGCATAAGGTGCTTGCGATATTATGCTAAACAATCTCATGTCTTCACCCCTCCATTTTTCAAGAATTCAATAACAGGAATACTTCCTTTCAATTTGATTGTACTATCTTGCTTCTCGGAAAGTCCTAATTTACGAGCTATAATATTGGGATTAAATGCCCCCACAATAGCTCCTTCAAGCTGTTGAGTTTCTATTATATTCTCTATACGTGATATGACTTCGGAAAATACTTCATATTTTTGGCTTGTCTTAAACTCACTCCAATATCCATTATTTGCTCCTATATAAGACAAAAAGCCAGATAATGTATATGGTCTTTGAGTTGGGCTATCTTCTTTTTCCTTCATCTTTCCTTTGGTCTTATTTTTTATGACACGCCAAGGATTGTCATCACACCATTGAAAATATTCACAAGCAGCTTCCCACATTAAATCAGGCGTAGAAAACAGTGTATCACGACCATGTTTGCTATGTAACTTCCAAAATTGATTTCCTTTAGGTGCTGCCATTTCTATTTATTTAAAACTAAACCTTCATCTCTTAGATGAGAAATAATTCCAGTGTAAATATACTCTATATCCTTCCGAAAGTCCTTATAATTATTGTAGAGAACAACCACAGTTTCGATATTGTGGGAAATAAATGTTTTATCGCTGATATTTACCGATTCGGCAATCTTATCCCGAAGTCCTTTTGGCATTCTCCCACCGGCCAAGACACTGGGAGCATAAAGAAAAAGAATAATAAATATAAACTTCTTTCTGATATGAACGCTACCCTTATTTCCCGGACAATCCCTAAAGTCCTGTATTTCACAAAACCATTTATATATGGATGGAATATAATCCAGATCTGACATAATAGGAGCTGATAATTCAGACTCTCTTTCTGACAATCTGGATTTCTGCTCTCTGATAGATTTTAACTCTGATATTTCTGAAAACATAGTACGATTATTAAAAGTAAATAGTATATTTGTACTATGAATTATGGAAGGGCGTCTATCTGGTGGTTCGGGTGGCGCTCTTTTACTTTACACTCTTCCCCCACATTTCCGCATTATACAGGGCATAAGCATATAATTCTATCTCTTCGCTGGTTTCCAGGAATTCCACTTTCATGGCTTCCTTCATACATTCCGCCAGTAGGTTGCTGTCTTCTTGGTTCATAACTGATTAGTTTTAACATATCCATTTTCAATGCACCAACACAACATCTCGTAGGCTGCGTCAATTAATGAATCTGATTTAAACTCTTTATAGTAATCAAATTCATCAGACATTGAATAGTATATAGACCATACATCACAATCATAAGTGGATATTGTAAGATAATAAGTATCTGTAACTATATTAATTTCTTTCGGCAGTAATTCTATTATGTCCTGAAAGGTGTAGGTAGGAATTGATTCATACGACATAAACCCACAAGTTTGAAATGCCTTATGCAAGCTCAAAAACCATTTACCTTTTGATTTGTCATCAATACGGATTCCATGCGACACTCTCGCCCAATACATACTTGCATCACTTGTGTCCAATCTAAGTTCCTGTAAATGTTTCATCTGTTCGACTGATAATACCTGTTTTGATTTCATAATTCATCCTCCAATTTTTCCAAAAGTTCCTTGGATAGCATTTCACAGTAATAAATATTGTCTATCATCGCGTCGTTAGAACTCACATCCGCCTTAAACCTCTTAACGAGTACCCATCCATACCACTTTTTCACTTGAACGTCAAAAATGTGGTCGAAAAGTCCGTATCTGTATATTCTGTATTTCCCCATATCAGTCTCCTTTCTCCTTAATCCGTTCCAGTACATCCTTGTTGGCTTCGAGTATTTCATCGAAAGAAGGGATAGGCATCCATCCGACAACATCATATACATATCCAAATCCATATATAAGCCAGCTCTTGTTTCTTAAATTGCAACAAGATTCACAGATTAACCCATTATTACGGACAACTAAAACACGTTGTTTTTCTTCCGGCAATCGTTCTTTCACGCTTATCCAAGGAGATTGCTTTGCGTGCCATTCTGCACCACATTGAAAATCTTCCATACAATCAGATTTCCGACTAACATAGTTATCTGGATCAACCTCCTTTAAAACCTCTTTTCTAAACTTTGTTTTATTAGTAGCATAGTCGTATGCTGCTTCTTCTAATGTCTGTTTCATATTACTCTGTTTTACGGTTTTCTCTTAATTTTTCTTCACTGACGGTAGTATTAGAAATTATATTTGTATTATTGGGTTTGCAATACAAACACATTTGGGTAAAAGGTGAATATACCCTCCCACACTTCGGACAAATCCAACCTTGCTGCCCGAACACTCCGTTATACGGATTGATTACGCTTGATTCTTGTTTCATATTATGGTTTATTAGATTAGTATTTCTTCCCGTGCATTTTTTCACGGAGTTCGTTATACTTCATTTTCTGCTCGATATGCCAGAGCAAATCTATGTTCAGATGCTTGGCAAGTCCGAAAATCTTAATGAATGAATATACTATATCTCTGTCAATAAGACTTTTGGTGATATTGAAAATGGATTCTGTAATTGTCTTATCTATGAATATACTTGAATATTCTTCAAGCACTTCATCGTCCAAACAGTCATTCTCCAACTCAATCTTACGCAGTCCGCACAAGTCAAGCAAGCGGATAACAGCATCGGCCAATTCTTCCTCCACACTTCCTTTGATATGAGACTCAAATGCGGTTAGAAACCATTTGTTATATTCGTACAATGAGGCACCTATAGGAATTTCCCGTATGATTTCATCATATTCTTTCCTATTGCTATGGCGATTACCCCTATCCGCTTCCACAGCCTCCATTAGCTCCGATATTACTAGGCAAAGACAATGTTCATTGCTCAACTCCTGATCGTGAAATCCGTGCTCACAAGCGTTTTTGTAGGCCATATCACGGAGGGTATTCAAATCTATTTTGCTCATCATATTTATCTTGAATTATTGAAATAGTGCTTGCTGTACTTGCGACAACACAAATTTATTCGCATCAGCAAAGAACTTTTTTTTAATCTCAAATCCGTATGCCCTGCGTCCCAACTGGGCAGCAGCTAATAAGGTAGAACCGCTTCCGGCGCATGGATCAATAACGACATCACCTTTGTCGGTGAATATCTCTATCAGTCTACGAAGCAAAGGAACCGGTTTTTGCGTGCTATGAACCTTCGGAGTTTCATTGTCCACCACCCAATCAAAGCAATTGAAGATCATCCGACCATCGTTGTTAAACTTTGGAAGTTTATCGCGGTAAAGCAACAATCCATATTCACAATTGCCGACTATCTTCATATTGGCTTTCAAGACTTGCGCTGAAAAGTTCTTTCTGAATACAAGATTGATGTAATTATTCAGCCCATATCTTTTACCCAGTTCAATATACCGGAACTGGTCTTCAAATTCACAAAAGATTATCATGCAAGGCGCCTTGCCTTTTTCTTTGGGTTCCTTTACAAGCATCTGGGAGCAGAAGTGCATAAACTCGGCAGGGCGAAACTCTTTATCGGTATCAAAGAATTGTTTGCCGGCCTTATCACTTTCCCCGTTCTTGTTATCTCCGTCCACATACCATGAAGGGTTAGAAGCATAAGCACTATTGCCTAAATTATAGGGAACATCGGCAATAATTAACTGGGCTTTTGGGATTCCATAAGAACGGAAATTTTGGAAATGGTCATTGAATAACTTAGGTTTTATATTTTTATCCATTTTAATCCTCCTGATGTTTTACTCCTGCCATTTAATACTTGAGATATAGCCCCTTTACATAAACCTTTTGATTTTTCTGCTAATCTTACAGATTCAAAAACCTCGCCTGTGTTAACACATTTTACCATTGTATAAGAATGTCTCTTTTGATGTAATTCCCTATATGCATGTTTTAAATTATCACTTCGGCTACACCACTCTAAATTATCAACATGGTTATTGCATTTATTACCATCTTTATGATTAACTTGTTCAAGGTTTAAAGGGTTATTTATAAAGGTTTTTGCAACAAGTCTATGAACTGTGAAAGCCTTAGTTTTATTCCCTATTCTTAGCCAAACGATACAATATCCATTATTTTGAATACCGTATTTAATAATTCTTCCTTTATGTATACATGTATGTCCATTTTTACAATATCTTTTTCTATCAACAGATTTTATTCTACCAAAAGAAGATGCTTGGTATGAATAGTCTGTTTCAGGAATAATTTTCCAAACTTCTTGGAAATGATCATTATATAGTTCTATTTCTTTCATTTCTATTCTGATTTGAATTAAACTTCTTATTCGCAAAGTCCATGATAAAGGCTCATGCAACTATATCCACCTTCTGGCTCAAACATATCATCCATACCGACATCGTTACGGTTCACATACTCGAAAACTTCCTGTACTGTTGGGTAAGTTCTATTCTTGCAGAAGCGATTGGGGATGTAACCGGGTGAGAAGAAAGACGAACCCTTTGGGGTTTCTTCTTTCATGCGTTGTTCGGCATCTATCAAGCGGCTTCGTCCAAACTCTTCTTGTGAAATTAGCTTTACCTCTTGCTTCCTGCACATAATACAGGGATAGCAACCAACTCGGGAAAATCCACGATAATATAAAGGATTTGGATTTTGTCCAGCAGAAAGGATCTGGTCTATAACTTCTTGTGCCGACCATTGAAAGATTGGGCGAGAAACACTGGCATCATAATGTTTGCACCATTTAAGCACATCTTTTCTACGATAATCTTGCTTCCATACCTCAACAACCTTTCCTTTGCGATTCTTTTTCACACGTTCGAAATATTCTCCGAAGTAGTTGCACTCATAAGGAAGTTTGGCGCGTTCTTCGCTTTCTTTTGCTCGAATACCTTGAATTATCAAGCAAGGTTCAGTAAGTGAGAGAATATAATCAATCATCGGCTTTATTTTTAATTCAGAGGTGCAAAACCTTCTTTGGGAAGACGGGAATCGGGAACGTTTGATAGACATATCCACAAAATCAGTATATTTCTTACTTCTCAAAACTACTAATTTAACATCAAGCTGTTTGCACACGTCACTAATATGTTGATAGGTTTCGGGATGCTCCCAACCAGTATCACAGAAAACAGCTTCTATTTTATCGGCTCCGTATTTATTGGTAGCCTGGATTAAACAGGCTTGCGAATCCTTACCACCGGAAAAACTTACTATTATCTTCATTTGATTCCTCTCTTTCTTGTTTTACGCAAATCATTGATAATCATTCAAGAACTTGCAAGGTTTAATCAGTTATCTAATTCTTCTATCGCTTTGAAAATTTCAAGAATCACCTGCGGAACTATGGCATTTCCATATCCTTTGACTGATTCCTGTCTCCATTTTGTGAAAGGAATGGTAAGGTTGTCCACATTAAAGGGAAGCCCATCATTTCCTCGACAAACAGGGGATTGAGTTGGGAAGCGTGACCAGTCCTCCGGGCAATAAGGTGGTTCAATTGGCTTTTTCTCGCTTTTCCGTCCTTCCTGTCCGCCGGAGTTCCTGTATTGTAACAGCTCGCTGTCGGAGTAGGCAACATTCCGTTTACTGCCATTGCTGTCAAAGCTGTGCCCATTTGGCTGTTCGGATTGTATTTCTTGCTGTATTTGTCCGCTTCCCGGGCATTGGGAGTAGGTAACAACCCCATCTTTGCTGCTAAAGCAATTGTTGGACGTTCCTTTGCATTGGGTGAGCGGCTCTTGTTTATTCTTCCCGTTCCGGCATCTATCGAGGTCGGGGTGGGGAGCATCATTCCTGTGAGCAACAAACCACACTCTGTCTCTTCTGTGGGGCGCTCCGACGGCACAAGCCGGAATAAGCAACGGTTGGACGGAATATCCTTCTCGTTCAAGGTCTTTACAGATGGTTTCGACGACATACTCTTGTCGTAACAATACTCTTTTTCGGTTATCTTCTCCGAAAAGAGCGGTTTGACTTCCCATTTCAGTCTCCTCGCCGGGCTGAACCATTGTGAGGATTCCAGCAACGTTTTCACCAATAACCCAAGTGGGTCGGATTTCGCGTATTGCTCGTAACATTTCCGGCCAGAGGTAACGGTTATCATACGCTCCCTTTCTCTGACCTGCAAGGGAGAAAGGCTGGCAAGGAAATCCGCCTGTGAGGACATCGATTCTTCCTTTCCATTGACTAAAGTCTGTCTTTGTAATATCTTCATAATGCTCTGAATCAGGAAACCAATATTTTAGTATCTCGTTGCAAAAAGAGTTTATCTCACAGTGAAAGGCATTTTTCCAGCCCAACCATGACGCTGCAACGCTAGGGGCATCAAAACCGCTAAATAAAGAACCGTGAGTTTTATTCATATCATTCGTTGTTTAATTAATTGTATCCATTAAGTAGTCTGATATTGCGTAGACTACCAGATAAAATAAGATGTTAACTCCTAGGAGAAGGAGGATATTTAGGAGCATTCTCATTGTTTGATTACATTTTAGCAATATAAGGAATTCCAACACGAATAGAAGCTCTTTCAATAGCATCCTTATCTCCGCTTTCCACAAGCTTTTTCTCTTGTTCAAGGTATTCGACATAAGATATACTATTGTTATCACGTTCTTCAACTTCTTTTTGACGCTGTAAACGATATTGTTCACGTTCATGCCGATCAATTCCTTTTCTCCTTTCCGATATATATTCAAGCATAGCACTTGTTATCTTCATAGGATCAATGGCTCCGTAAAACCTCCCATATTTGCCAGATTTAAAACGAGCTATGAAAAAACATATTTCAGCGGAATTGATATAATAATACTCCGAAAGAAATATTGCAGCCAATTCCTCAAGTTGAGTTTTGGCTATCTTTGTAGATACCTCTGCAAAATCATTCAACGTTCCAAATTGAATTTTAAGCCACTCTAAAGGCGTTTCATCCCCATAAGTAGAAGCCAAAAGCCCCAAACTTGGTATTTCAAGATTTAAAGCTAAATCTGCGTGTGTAGCATTACATCTGACAATTTTAAACTGCAAATCCGGGTTATAATCAAGAATGAACTGTGCCGGATCAGGGTATTTGTCCAATAATGCCCTCTGCTTCAAGCTCCTTTCTCTTTTTTGCGGCAGCTTCTCGGACGGTTGTAGCGACTGCAAGAACTGAATCACGTTTTCGCTGCTCGCTATCTTGTTGATTTTTACTAATCCTTGTTCCATTGTAGTTACCTTCTAAAATTTTAGTATAATTGGCCTGTTTGAATATCCAATCAAAGTCACACTTCCAGTTGCGATCATTTCCGCCAAGCAAGAAAGAACTTTGAAGAACAAGATTAAACACAGTCCTTACACTTTCCTTACTATATTGGGCTATGCGTGCCTTAACAGCTTTCTTACGTGTTTCAGTCATTGATTTTATAGCAGGAAGCTTATCTTTAAACAACTCATTGTACCAATTCATCAAGCCGTTATAATCAATATTTCCCGAAACAGAATGGAAAGAAAGCTCGCCTTTCTTTTCTTCTCCGTTAGGAGAAGTTTCTTTATTATCTTCCTTTTCCATTTCCATTTCCTCCGTGGTGTTCACATCGTCATGACATAGTGTTGACGTGGTGTTCACGTCGTCATTTTTTAAAGCCCTACTAATCAATTCATTAACTAAAGATTTATCTTTACTGATGTATGATTTATCGTATCTCTTATCAATGATCTGATGGCTACGAAATGTGCGGATAATGTAATAGCTTTCTTCTTTGTGAATAATAGGTATTAGCATCCGGGCATCTACTAAGGCATCTATCCATTTTTTTATTTCAGATACTCGTAAATTTTCATCATAAGGAAAAATCTGTGATTTAAGAAGTGCGGCATTGCTTTTAATTACACCAAAATCATCTGCGAAATTCCAACACCCAATAAAGAAAAGTCGACATGGAATAGGTAATTTCCCTATTTTTTCATCTTCCCAAAATTCGGGTTTAACTGTTCGTATGCGGGCCATGTTTATTATATAAATGTTTATCCATAATTAAAAGTTATTTAGGGATACCGATAAGTAGCCCTGTTGATTTATGCGGCATCTTTCCCTAGAAACTTATTCACAAAATAGATTTGTCCTTTCCCCGTAACCTTCGTTGTAGTAGTAACTAACACCGTCCCATCTGGCTTGGTTATTGTTGTTTGTTTTATTTCAAACAATCCTAATTCCATAGATTTTTGTGTAGGTTGATTATAATATTGTCCTTTCTGACAGAGATATCCATTATCACGCATCCATGAGAACAAGCGATTTTGGCCGATATTCACACCATTCTGTTGTAGTATCTTCGCTAATTCAGCTATCAAACAAGAACGTTGGGAAGTCGAGACCGCATCGGCAAAAAGAACTTTAGGTGCATCTTGTTGAATTTTACTTTCCGCTTCGATACGCTTTTGCTTTTCTTCTTTCAAATTAGTTGCAAGCTGAATAAGAAAATCGGGTGACGTTAAAGCCTTTTCCAATGTTTCATTTGTCATGTATGCACCATGCTTGCGGATTGAGGGCAAAACTTCGTTTGTCACCCACTTTTGCATAGGTTTTGCCTTCGGGGAATCACTTCTCAATATTACTGTATACATACCAGCTTCGGTTACAAATGTTGCTTCTTGTTCCCTTCCTAAATTATCAAGGATGGGGTAACTCAAAGTTACGTCATCGTCTAACTGACTTTTAACTTTTCTATTATTGGATAAACCAAGTGAGTTACAAAGATCTAATAAACAGAAAAGAGGTTCATTGTTTTCATTTACAACAATTCTGATCTGACCGAATTGCTCATTCTGAAAGATTTTAATTTCATTCATAATATATTGATTTAATTTTTAGACAATAGAATCAGATGTTGAACTATTATTCATATAGTCATCCAAATCCTTCTTTTTTAAAACCCCATTTTTCTGGGTATTTAGAATTTGCTGATTATCAACATGTGAATTCCACTGTTTCAGCAATTCCGTTGCATTGAAAAAGCCATCACAAGTTCGTTGTGTTACTTTGAATTCACCCATCGGGCGAACCATAATTTGATTTGTCTTCATATAATTAAATTTTTAGATTTTACTTTAATAGAAAAACTTCTCTCCCTTTTTACGGAAAATGAGGTAGCCCACATATAGGATACCAAGCACGATTAATATTTCAATCATGGCTATTATCTTTTAATTATCCCTGTCCTTCTATATTCTTCCCATTTATCGTACTGTTTCGTTTTAACGAGATAATGGAAACATGAACACTTTAACTCTACTTCCTGTCGCTCGATTATTCTAGTCCAGCGGAGAGTCTCCCTTGTTCGTTCAAGTTCTTTTTCAAGTACTGCTATTCTTCGTTTGTCTGCTGCGCTTGATTTGGCTACTTTCGGTAGTACTTCGGCTGTCTTATGGAATACTTCACGATACACATCGAATACAGGGCGTACCTTGCGGGCAATGAAGTATTCAAGACAGGAAAGAGAAAGACGGTATTCTATTGCAGGTCTTCCTTTTGATTTTTCCGCTTTTTGGCGGAAAACTTGATAATCAATGTTTTCGATAAAGTTTTTGGTTAACTCTTTCGTGGCGTTGTCCTTTCTTGAATAAGCAAGCATCCAGCAACTATCAAGGTTTACAGGATAGGTTATTCCCATTTTGGAAATAGCCAGAATAGTTTTGAAATAACGCTTGATTTCTTCGGTTGAAGAAGATAATGAAAGGGTGCACGTGTCGTGTGCAGACGTACTTATACATCTACTGTTGTTCAATGTACTCGTAATTCCGTTGAAGTTTGGCATTTTGAAAACGAAATTTTGAGTTATGTATAAAAGAGAAGCCGTTAGCCTCCCCAAGTCGCCAAACTTCTACATATCGCATAACGGGATAGGTATTCAATGGGAAACTAACGGCTATATCTTTGCGATAAGCAGTAGTCATAAGGACATAAAAAATCCCTATCCTAAATGCTGTGTTATAAAAGTTTGGCGAACTTTATGTCGCAAAGATACAACTCAAAATCAAAATACCAAATGAAAATCTTATTTTTCTAGCATTTTAATATGCCTATCAAGTTCCGATTTTAAATATTCTACATCTTCTCGCAATCCTTTAATAATTTCATTACGTTTATCTATCTCTTTGTTATACAGCTTCCTTTCAAATTGAGCATAAGATATATCATCGGAACAGTCACAGGTACATCTACTTATATCGCCACTTATTACTACTTGCCAACAACCTGGTATTAGCACTTTCTGTTTTGATACATCATCATATACATAATGGCACTTCATCCTATTTCAAATAATCAGTTACTACAGATATAAACCCTTCCAAAGACCGGCAGACAACATACTTATATCCGTCCTTTACTATCTTGGCTTCCCATTCCTTTTGAGAGTCGCTTTGAGCACCTTTCTTTGTTTTGGTTTCAATTAGGAGTGCCCCATATTGGTGATTACTCTTTAACAGAATCAAGTCAGCGACTCCGGCAAGTACGCCCTCAGCTTTCAGCTTGGCACCCGTAACAGCGTCTCTTCTTCCGCCATTGGGAACTGCGAATAGGTTGTGCCGCATAGATGGGTATTGCATCCTGAACCATTTAACCATCGCTACCTGAAGTTTATGTTCTTCATCCTTTGGCTTCTTACGGATGCTCTTTCCGCAATACTGGGCTTTCATTTCTTCAAATGTCATATCAACCTTTCTCCTTACTCCTTTGGAGTTTCTTTCTTGTTTTACGAATCATATCTTCATCTCTCAAATTATATCCCCTAATGAGGATTTCTGACGTTTTCAAGCACCGAACTATCGTCTGGTATTCTTGTTTGGTGATTGTTATTTTCATGTGGGACAAGCAGGAGTCGAACCTGCACAAGTATCGTCTGCTTTCTCGTTTTCGTCCGTAGATTGGTTATCCTACGATTTTTAAACTACTCAACCAGTTACTAACAGCACCGGTCTTGATGACATCCATTCTTATGTACACTTAGAATTTCCGTTCATTTAGTCTTAGCGCCCTATGACCATTTTGTCCCATGTTCGCCCGCCAATCTTCACAGACAGGCAGGCTGGGGTAAAAAGGTTAACAAAGCTATCTTAACAGCTCACTCTTGCGGATTATAGCTCTACCGGTTACAATAGTATCTTCCGTATTGTGAGACAATGTACTTTGTTTGATGCCTATCTGATCCTCGGACAAATGGCGAAATATACCCGTTACCGAACTGAAATAGTAGTTCCGCTTTTCGAAGATCAGGTAGACATGGATTACTTTAGTTTTTCGCATTATTTGTGGTATGCACGTCTCCATCTCATCAAACCTCTTTCATTGTCAGAATTTGCGTCCCATCCATAAATAAGAGAACCACAGCTGGGACATCTTTTTTGGTCGTTACATATAGCTGTACCACAACATTTAGTAAACAGTTGGCTATTTATAGGACTACAAAGATAAACGCCATATACTGGTTCGTTTATTTCGACCGGATCGTTATTTCTTTTTATATATTTGCTCATATTTGCTCTATTTTTATTTCAAAACTTCCAAATAGCTGTTATTTGGAATCAGATGTAATTCTTGTTTCTTTGGACCTCTATCTCCATTAATTGCAATAGTCGATCTTCATCGGGGCTAGGAAGATATATTCCTGCTTCCCCAGAACTCCAGTTCCTAAAACGAGTAATTGCGTTACTCATTTCTTCTGTATCTAATTCAGAAGAACTTCGGAGAACTTTGATGTTACCCAAATACTTATCAGAAACTTCCTTTATGAATATGTCTTTATTGCATAGTATCTTAAAATACTTTTGCTTTACATATTCTAAGGTATTACCTGTCTCACAAGCAAAATACCCTAAAATGACGTGCAAATACCGGTTTTGTTTGTCGGTGCGTATAGGCTTCTTTTCTGTAAGTTCTACTATTTTCCCATTTTTAACAAGCAAAGCGGAACGGGTTTTGAACTGTTCCGCCTGCAATGGATTAGATAGGTCGTATAACATACATTAAAAGGGTAAATCGTCCTTTGCGTTACCATTTACATCAACCGGAGGCGGAAAATTCTGCGGCTGTTGCTGATAGGTCGACTGTGGCGCTGGCTGTTGTATCGATGTTGTCTGTTGGGATTGAGATACACCGCCACGCGCATCTATTTTGTAGCACCGAATAGATGCCATACGTTTGAGTTCTCCATCTTGATTCGTCCAAGAACGCCCTTGTAAGACAAATGATACAGTAACAACATCACCCTGATTAAAGCGGTCAAGTTCTGCACACTTATCGCCTGAAAACTCTAAGGGAATAACATTCTCATACTCGCTACGCTCTCCCGTATAAGGGTCGTAAGCGGTAGCATCTAAAATAAATTCCCGTTTTGTAAACGAGGAACCACCGTTTTTGGAGGGTATTTGAACGGTTTGTCCGATTTCGATTATCCGTCCGGTTATTTGGTTTGCCATAGTCAATCTATTTTTTCTTTTATTAAATATTTAATTAAATCCCTGTATTCTGCCCATTCTAGAAATGAACGAAGCAAATCCCTATTATCCCGTTCCATCCCATCATACCGGTAGCAGGTTATCGCAGGAGAATATCTTTCAAGCGGTAACCCTCTTACATCATATCCATGCTTGTCTATTTTATAGCCATCGAACACAAATAAGTCGAAATGGAATATATCCGCTTTAAAAATCTCAAGATAAAGCCGCCATTGGCAAGAATTGATATAGCCAGTATCAGACGGGTAAGAATACTTAGTCTTTATATCCCGTATCTCTATACCGTCTATCATATCAGCGCATCCGGTTATGACAGCATCTCCAAAATCTTTGTAAATGCGTATTTCATGGAAAGCGTCGGGATGTTCGTTGCGGTAATCCATTGCGACCTTACACTGATTCACATCCAAAATAACACCGAAGCCATCAATATTGAATTTGCGTCCACAAGGAACTGGTTCTTTCTGTTCTTTTCCATAGTAAAGGAAGGTACGTTCCCCGGCAGAAACTTTATCACACACAGGCTTCCCCGTTTCCACAATGGAGTGGAAAGCGGTGCCTATGCGAGTGTATTCATTTCCGGCAAATATACCTGTTATGCTTTCTATTACAGATTGCTCGGTAATTTCATAATTGGCATATTCGCTCTGTTCAATGTACTTTCTGTATGCTTCGAGTTGTGTAACTCTTATAAGAGGCTTAAGCGGCTGCATCTTTTACGAATTTCTTGTTTTCGTACTTATACCCCTTGGATGCAAGGTTAGACTTCATTTCAGAGAAAAACGGATACTGAAGTACTTGTGGTAATTCTTTCATTGCTTCGATGAGTGCAGCTATATCTTCATCTGTCATAGCGGATGCGAGATTATCTCTAAGAACAGCAAGCATCTCATTGGCTTTCTTCTGTTCCTCTGATTTATTTTGTATTGCTTGCTTTACTGTAGAAATCACATTTGCCATAAATGTAGAAAAATCAGCACTAGATGATTCTGGTATTTCCATCATCTTTAATTGTGCTACATTTTTCCCAATAAAAGTATCAGTTGGTTCGAATGAAATAGTGCGCTTACCATTTACTTTAGATATATATCCTACCTGATCAGCAATACGGAGAAGCAAATCCTTACTCTGTCCTGTGCAATCCGGTGAATGCTTTATTATGTCACCCTCAGCCACCTCTTTATCATGGCAAATAAAAATAATGTCAGAACCATTGGAACGAAGTTGATTAACAAACGACTTAAAGTCTTCTGCTATTTGCCCAAATCTTTTTAAAGTATTGGTTGCTAACTTGTAGTTGTTTTTTACAGCAAAATTCATCAGATAATCATCCAAGCACGCCTTAGCAGTATCGCAAATGATAGTACTATAAGACTTCATTGTTTCATATTCCGCCGTTATATCTTCCCATTTGTTAGCGATAAGGGTATCACATCGTTGTACAGCTCTATCATATCCTCTATCTGTATCTATTAAAAGAGGATTATACGCAGTTGTAGCAACAGAAGTTTTTCCTGTTCCCGGTGTGCCATATAGCACGATAATCACTGGACGTTCAGGAGTTACATCATTTTTTTTAATAATTGGCATATCTCATATTATTTAAAGTGGTTTAAATTGCTCCCGGAGTGCCGATCAAAGCAAACCGGGATTAAGTTAAGATAGTTTGCGGATAATCTCACCGCCATACGAGTTTTTAGTCAGTTCTATAAACTCATATACAGTAAACCTATCATTGTCTACATCTATACCTTTGTCCTTACAAAAAGCTTCTCTTCCAGCCTTGCAACTCCCAGTGAGTACATGATGCCATATAAACAAGTCTTTAGCAGAATACTTTTTAGAAAAGTCAGAAAAATGTTCTTTAAACTTAAGAATCCTTTCCTCTTCTGTACTATCATCATAAAGCTTTTCTCGCAAAGATTCAAATGCCTCATGTAGAGTATTACCATGAGAAAATTGATTGTTCTCTTTTGCTATAAAACAGGGAGTAAGAGATAAATCAGACTGAAGGATAAAACCTTTTGCGATATTACCCTTTACATTTGTGATAATAGTAGGTATATTATCTACTACATAAATAGAATTCCCATTTATGGATTTTATGCCATCGCCACAGCCATCGCCATAGCCATAGCCAGAGCCATAGCCAGAGCCATAGCCATCGCCAGAGCCATCGCCATAGCCAGAGCCATAGCCAGAGCCATCGCCATCGCCATAGCCATAGCCATAGCCATAGCCAGAGCCATCGCCATAGCCATAGCCAGAGCCATAGCCAGAGCCATCGCCAGAGCCAGAGCCAGAGCCAATACTTAGAAACTGCTTTATTCTATCTTCCATTACCTTGCCCATACCGGTACACTTTCAATAGATTTTACAGCTTCATCCGAACACGGGATAATCTCAATCACATCCAGGATCTCTATCTCTGGAACCATAACTGTGAATTTGCATCCATGTGGGTTAGTTGTACCATTAACTGCTAATTGAGATATACTAGCAGCACCATCCCAATACCACAATCTACGACAATTTGCGAGCTTAACCTCACTACCATTTCTTTCTACTAACTCTCCGAAAAATACACCGGAACGATCTCCTCTTACAATTACTTTTTTCATAACTATATATATTAATAAAGTGGTTAATCGAAAATAAAGCGTATATTTTCACAAACCGACGCTTTCGAAAATTTTAATATACAAAAAAGATTGTTCCTAGATACCGAACCAACGGACACTAGGATAGTATAGAACATGTAAAACTCAAATACAGGGACTCGCACCCTACGACATCCTGGGGTGTCGGCATTGGGTTAATTAATAAATGAATGATTATTTGCGATTCTTTAAAATCTCTAAAACCTTTTTCTTATGAATCATAATTTTACGACCTTCTTGAATAATAGCTTTATCTATCTTACCGCTTAATTTGAGATTTTTAGCAGCACAAATAGAACAGTTCAATAAAGAAGCAAGTCCTTTATATCCATATACATACTCTTCCTCCTCAACTATCTGAGGTTTTGGTACTAAGCTTTCAAATAAATTTTTAAATTCTCCAACTGTTAGTTTAAAGAGGGGGGTATCATCTAATATTCTTTCTACTCCAATCATTTCTATATCCTCCTATCTTTTGATTGAATTTCTTTATAACTTCTTTCTAGTAACATTACTATAGTGAGAACTACCATTATAGCGGCTGATATAGTTTCTTTGGTGGTTATTTC
>ENA-UEQP01001487-UEQP01001487.1-human-gut-metagenome-genome-assembly--contig:-NODE-1487-length-21042-cov-4.226902_pt1 | contig 21042 bp, 18 predicted proteins | sample MGYA00242951_ERZ507951 | MGnify/ENA primary metagenome ERZ507951 (study PRJEB26167, sample SAMN06115539) | human gut metagenome | host: Homo sapiens | place: China:Shanxi | collected 2015-11-18...
CGTCAGATGGAATAAAGAAGCGTGAAGTTGTATTTTCTGTGGGTTACAATGATGATCCTATAAAAATGGTATAATGAGAATCAAAGAACCAGATAAAATACTACTCACAAAAAACTGGAGAGAATACATAAATCACACTCCAAAAGATTACTATGCCATGAGAAAATCATTTATATTTTATGTAAGGATACTTGCTTTAACCAAGTAAATGCATTTGTAGAATGATACGGAGAAAATAGACTTATTTTGAAATTATAATGGAGAATATTAATGAGTAATATCTTAATATTTGTAATGTAAATGCTTAAACAATAGTTAATTTCTTTCATAAATTTGTGAATTTATGAATTGTACAATAATTTTGCAGCCAAATTAATTTTAAGAAGAAATAATATGAGATCGTTTTTATTAGGATTATTAGCTATTGGCCTTGGCTACACGGCAAATGCACAAACCTCTAAGGAGGAGTTACAACAGGCAAAAATAGATTCGCTGACTACTGTTATTCAAGATTTACGAACCAATCAGCAGAACATACAGAAACAGATTGAAACTGTTGACAAAAATGCGACTGTATGGAAGCGTGGAAAGTACCGTAACTTTAGTTTTAGCAAAGAAAAACTTGAAATTGATGGTTTTGATGCTGCTATTAAAAGTGAATGGGGAGCTGCAATTACATTGGGAAAGACATTTTATTTGCATAAGACTCCTATCTTGAATATGATTAAGATTGGTCTTGACTGGACCTATTTCGATATTAGTGCTGCCGGATATGAAATGAATAATGAGGAAGGGGGAAAGGATGACACCTATCATTTTACAGCAGGCATGCATATCGGTCCTTCTGTAACGGTAAATCCGATAGATAATCTGAAAGCCAGTGTTTATTTCCGTTATGCACCGAGTTATGCAGGAATGTATGCAGACGATGAATATTATTCAGGTGGATATGCCAGCTTCTTTGTTTCCGGTCTTTCTGTAGCTTATAAAGTTATTTCAGTTGGAGTGGAGAAGCGTTGGGGGACCGTTAAATATGACCGCTCGGATACAGATGAAAAAACTAAGTTTAAAGTTTCAGGTCCCCGTTTTTATATAGGTTTCCGTTTTTAATCAAATCGTTCGATTATAAGGAATGTTGTTGGATACTATAGTTTTTCATATAATGACAGACATAATATTGTAATACTTATTCCAACAGGAAAAGAAATTAAAGGAAGGTAGCTTTCTACACTATCTTCCTTTTTTATTTATTCCTACTTCAACTTCATCGCTAACGCATCTTTCCTGATATCTAAAACCAAATCTTTTACGGCTAAGTTTGAAGTAGTACTGAGATAAGTTACAGAAAAAAAAGCTGCTAATTTGTTGATTAACAGCTTTTGTGGAGAGTATCGGACTCGAACCGATCACCTCGACACTGCCAGTGTCGCGCTCTAGCCAGATGAGCTAACCCCCCAAATGTATTATGCCAACGTTTGCAGGCTTTGTTCCATTTTCGTGGTGCAAATATAATGCATTATTCTGAAATAATTGCTATGTTTGCGGTAAATAATAACAAAAAAAAGAAATATGCTTATCTATAATACGACATTTCAAGTAGATGACGAGATTCATGATAATTTCCTGATATGGATTAAAGAGTGTTATATTCCTGAAATAAAAAAACATGGAGCGTTAAAATCACCGCGTATGTGCCGGGTGTTAAGCCATAGAGAAGATGGTACTTCTTATTCTTTGCAGTGGGAGGTGGAGAGTAGCGGGGTATTACACAGGTGGCATCTGGAACAAGGTGTGAAGTTGAATGGAGAATTATCGAAAATATTTAAAGATAAGGTAGTCGGGTTTCCGACATTGATGGAGGTTATGGAGTGATACAGCCGGTAAAAGAGAAGATAATTCTGGGGATCGATCCGGGGACTACCATTATGGGATATGGGGTGCTGCGGGTGACGGGAACAAAGCCTGAAATGATTGCCATGGGAATTATCGATTTGCGTAAATTCGGTGATCATTATTTGAAATTGAGACATATTCATGAACGGGTATTGGGTATAATCGAAAGTTATCTACCGGATGAATTGGCAATTGAGGCACCTTTTTTTGGCAAGAACGTTCAGTCCATGCTGAAATTGGGACGTGCACAGGGGGTAGCAATGGCGGTGGCGTTGAGCAGGGATATTCCGATAACCGAATATGCTCCTTTGAAAATTAAGATGGCGATTACGGGAAATGGGCAAGCATCGAAAGAGCAAGTGGCCGATATGTTGCAACGTATGTTACACTTGGCGAAAGAGGAAATGCCTGTTTTCATGGATGCTACAGATGGATTGGCGGCAGCCTATTGTCATTTTCTTCAAATGGGGCGTCCTACGATGGAGAAAGGATATCATGGTTGGAAAGATTTTATAGCCAAGAATCCGGATAAAGTGAGGTGAATAATAAAGTGAATTTGAAATAAAAAGAAATGCTATGAAGTTAAACTATCTGGCTATAATAGGAGTGACGACAGCAACAGTGATGAGTTGTACACCAGCAAGAAAAGAATATGCATCTTATGAATTATATCCCGTCCGTTCGGGAAGCCTGACAGAGATGGAGTATACGCCTGCGACTACAAAGTTTTCGCTTTGGGCACCTACGGCAGACGAAGTCCGATTAATGTTGTTCGAAACCGGAGAGGGCGGACATGCCTATGAAACGATACCGATGGTGTTGGGAGAGGAAGGTACGTGGGCAACAACGGTTGATAAGGATTTGGTAGGAAAATTCTATACTTTTAATGTAAAAGTAAACGATAAATGGCTTGGTGATACTCCGGGCATCAATGCAAAAGCAGTAGGTGTGAATGGCAAACGGGCAGCCGTTATTGACCTGAAGACTACTGATCCGGAAGGTTGGGAGACAGATGTACGTCCGGAGCTTAAATCTCCTGCTGACATTATTCTTTATGAAATGCATCATCGCGACTTTTCGATAGATTCTGCTTCGGGCATTAAAAACAAAGGAAAATTCTTGGCATTAACGGAGCACGGAACTTTAAATCCGGATAGATTATCGACAGGTATCGATCATTTGGTCGAACTGGGAGTGACACATGTACATTTGCTGCCCTCTTATGACTATGCTTCTGTGGATGAAACTAAGTTGAATGAAAATAAATACAACTGGGGATATGATCCTCAGAATTACAATGTGCCGGACGGATCTTACTCTACCGATCCCTATAATCCTGTGGCGCGTATCAAAGAGTTTAAACAGATGGTGCAAGCGTTACATAAGGCGGGTATACGGGTGGTGCTTGATGTAGTGTATAATCATACATTCAATACCACTGATAGTAATTTTGAGCGTACGGCGCCGGGATATTTCTATCGCCATAAGGAAGACGGAACATTGGCAAACGGCTCTGCTTGTGGTAATGAAACGGCGAGCGATCGTCCGATGATGCGTAAGTATATGATTGAGTCGGTGCTTTATTGGATGAATGAATATCATATTGACGGATTTCGTTTCGACTTGATGGGTATTCATGATATCGAGACAATGAATGAAATCCGTAAGGCGGTGGATAAGGTGGATCCTACTATTTATATCTACGGAGAAGGATGGGCTGCGGAAGCTCCGCAATATCCGGCTGATTCGTTGGCTATGAAAGCCAATACTCATGAGATGCCGGGGATTGCCGCATTTTCTGATGAACTGCGTGATGGTTTAAGAGGGCCTTTCAGCGACAATCATAAAGGAGCGTTTCTGGCAGGATTGCCCGGTAGTGAGGAGAGCCTTAAGTTTGGTATTGTGGGAGCGATTCAGCATCCGCAGGTTAATTACGATTCGGTGAATTATAGTAAAGCTCCTTGGGCATTGCAGCCTACACAGATGATAAGTTATGTGTCTTGTCACGATGATATGTGTCTGGTGGATCGTTTGAAGACAAGTATCCCTACACTTACACCGGAGCAATTGGTGAGATTGGATAAATTGGCTCAAACAGTGGTTTTTACTTCTCAGGGAGTGCCGTTTATTCAGGCAGGTGAAGAGGTGATGCGTGATAAAAAAGGAGTGCACAACAGTTACGAAAGCCCGGATTCTATCAATGCCATCGATTGGAAACGCAAAACCACGAACAATGATGTATTTATTTACTATAAGCGATTAATAGATTTGCGTAAATCGCATCCGGCTTTCCGTATGGGGGACGCGGAGAAAGTGCGTGAACACTTGGAATTCCTACCTGTGGAAGGTAACAACCTAATAGCATTCCGCTTGAAAGATAATGCGAACGGGGACACATGGAAAGATATAATCGTTGTATATAACTCGCGTGATGCTTTAGCTAAACTGGCAGTTCCAGAAGGTAAATACACGGTTGTTTGCAAAGATGGTGTGATCGACAGCCGTGGCTTGGGAACGGTTTATGGGCCGGAAGTTTCTATTCCTGCACAATCGGCATTGATAATGTATAAAAAATAAAATGAGACAAAATATCGTAAGTATAGCGGGGGGCGTAGCACGCAACCCGCTTGTGCGTTTGGCACAGCCTGTAACGGCAACTTTGGAGGCAGGTGAGCATATTGCTATCGTAGGGCCAAACGGTGGTGGAAAGAGTTTGTTTGTGGATACGCTTCTTGGAAAATACCCACTGAAAGAGGGGACGTTGACGTATGACTTTTCACCGTCTTCTACCAATACCGTATATGATAATGTGAAATATATCGCTTTTCGTGATACTTATGGGGCGGCAGATGCGAACTATTATTATCAGCAACGTTGGAATGCACATGATCAGGATGATGCGCCCGAAGTCCGTGAAATGTTGGGTGAGATAAAAGACCCGGCATTAAAAGAGGAACTCTTTGAATTGTTTCGAATAGAACCGATGCTGGATAAAAAGATCATTTTGCTTTCCAGCGGAGAGTTGCGGAAATTTCAATTGACGAAAACATTGCTTACTTCTCCGCGTGTGCTTATAATGGATAATCCTTTTATCGGTTTGGATGCTCCTACGCGTGAATTACTTTTCACATTACTCGAACGTCTTACGAAAATGTCTTCTGTACAAATCGTTTTGATACTTTCGATGATGGACGATGTACCCTCGTTTATAACTCATGTCATTCCAGTCGATCATCTGACGGTTTATGATAAAATACCTCGTGAAGAGTATTTGATAAAATATCGTGAAAATGTTGTAGAAGAATCATTTGCAGAACTGCAGCAGCGTATTGCCGATTTGCCGTATAGTGATACGAATTATAGTTCGGAGGAGGTCGTAAAACTCAATAAAGTCAGTATCCGTTATGGCGATCGTACTATTCTTAAAGAACTTGATTGGACAGTCCATCGGGGCGAAAAATGGGCATTGAGCGGAGAGAATGGTGCCGGAAAATCCACCTTGCTTAGCTTGGTTTGTGCCGATAATCCTCAATCTTATGCTTGTGATATCAGTTTGTTCGGGCGTAAACGAGGAACGGGTGAAAGTATTTGGGAAATAAAGAAACATATCGGCTATGTCAGTCCGGAAATGCATCGCGCTTATTTGAAGAATCTGCCTGCTATCGAGATTGTTGCCAGTGGTCTGCACGACAGCATTGGACTGTACAAACGTCCGCATCAGGAACAGATGGCGGTATGTGAATGGTGGATGGACGTTTTTGGAATTGCTTCTTTGAAGGATAAACCGTTTCTTCAGTTATCCAGTGGGGAGCAGCGTTTGGCTCTGTTGGCCCGTGCATTTGTGAAAGATCCGGAACTGCTGATTCTTGATGAACCTCTTCATGGATTGGATACATTCAATCGCCGGAGAGTAAAGAAAGTGATTGAAGCCTTTTGCCGGCGGCAAGATAAAACGATGATTATGGTGACACACTACGAGTCGGAATTGCCGGATGTCATTTCAGACCGTCTTTTTTTGCGGAGGAATAGATAAGGAGCAGGCAGTGGATCGGGAATTCAAAAAATCGCAGTATGCTTTGTGGCAGGTTTTTAGGTCCTCTTCTCCATATACGAAATGAGTGGATTCCGGCAAACGGATCAATTGAAGGTATTTTGTGGATATCGTACGTTGGAATACTCTTACGCTGGAACTGCTGACCAGTTCGTCTTTATCTGCATGAATCACTAAAGTAGGTACGGCTACGCAGTGTAGCAGCTTTCTTGTCTGCTTCATCAATCGGAATAAATCTATTATTCTCGGTGCCCATGTGAGATAGGTGAAAAGCGAACAGGGAGCTACACTACTTGCGTGAAGCAATGCCTGAGCCGGATCATTTTCCGATATCTTTTTAGAAAATCCTATTTTAAGGTTGTTTTTAATGGCCAGCCACTTTACACTGACATGTAGTGGCGAATCTATGGCTACAATTCCTGTTATTTGCCCGGGATTTTCTGCATAGGCGATAAAAGAAAGTAATGTTCCCATAGAGTGGCCGACGAGGATAATCTTGTCATATTGTTGTTTATATAAATTTATTTGGGTACGTGTATAATCGATCCACTGGTCTCCGCTACTACGGGCAAAATCTTTACCGGTCCCGCCGTGTCCCGGTAATAACAAGGAAACAGCCGAATAGCCGTGCTGTATTGTCAGTTTCATTAGATCCTTGAACTGTGCCGGTCCTTCCACAATACCATGTATAAAGATAACAATCGTGTCGGTGTTCTTGACCGGACAAAATTCCGGCTTTTGGGATTCTGAGTATGGATTCATTCTATTTTACTAACTTAAAGGATGAGTAAACCAGAAATAAGACCCTTTACCGGGTTCTGATTCAAGACCGACCTGTCCGTTCAATTGTGTGACGATATTCTCACAGATGGAAAGCCCCAGTCCTGTGCCCGGGATGAAGCTATTGAGTTTGACAAAACGTTTAAAGACATCTTTTTGCATTTCCGGCTCTATCCCGGTTCCTGTGTCTTTTACATAAAATTTCACTTCTTTTTCCCTTACTTCATATCCGATGGTGATATTTCCTTGAAAAGTGAATTTTATGGCATTGGTTATGAAATTTATCAATACTTGGTTCAGTCTGTTTTTATCACTGACGAGATATAATTCCGGAAGGTCGGGTGCAAGAAGTATCTCCACACCCGTTTTTGCTTTTCCTTGAAATGAATTTACCAGATCGGTGCAAAGTTGTCGTGCTTCCATCTCTTTCGGGTTTATGTCGAAAGTTCCGGCTTCTATTTTAGACAGATCCAGAATATCCGAAATCAATTGTAGCAATAATGCTTTCTTTCTTCTGGATCGTTTGTCTCCTGCATCATACTTGAAAAACCGACAATGGCATTAAGAGGAGTCCGTATTTCATGACTCATATTAGCAAGAAAAGCTGATTTTAACCGATCGGATTCTTCTGCCCTTTCTTTGGCGTCGATCAGTTTCAATTCGGTCTCTTTTAGTTCGGTAATGTCGAAATTAATACAAAGCATTTCTATGATATTGTCTTGCGGACGATAACTTCTGACAAGAACATTGATCCGTGTCCAGGTATAATGCCCGTCTTCCCTGCGGATACGGACGTCCCGGCATAGTTTGGAAGCAGTACCTTTTACCACTTTGTCGAGAAAATCAATCATTACCGCACGGTCTTCCGGATGAAAATGAGAATGAATACCGATGATATCTGTAAGGGGAGTACCTTCTTTTTCTCCTACATTGCGGAACCAGCTTTTTAATGCATAGCCATCCCGGCTGAGACCGTCAAAATGGGCATAACCTACTTTGGCGTAGTCACCAACCAAGTCGAAGAAACTTTTAAATTCCTGTATTTTATTGTATGCAACTGTACTTTCTGTTTTGTCTACATTGATCAATAAATAATTAATCGGTTGTTCATTATTGTCGTATAGAGTGGTTACTTTTATCATTAAATCCATTATGCCTTGAAGCTGTTGCGACTTATAATATCCGTTTAGTTTGGAGAAGTCGTATCGAAGGGCTATGTCAGCATCTTCATGGTTTCTCAACTTTTCTTTTAGTTCATCAGAGAATACCGGGTTATCGAAGATATTGACTCCTAATATCTGATCTTTATTGGTAATATGAAACATATCCATATCTTTCTTGTTAAGGTCGATCAGATATCCGTCCTTATTATATAGTTCGATTCCTACCGGAAGATTCTTATAGATGTTGTGTAAAATACGTTCACTATGTTGAAGTGCCTGATAGGCTGTGGTCGTATTAGGACCATCCTGTGCTTCGGCGATACCGTATACTTTTATATTTCCTTCATTGTCTGTTTCCTGAAAACATATCTTGCTACGTATCCACACTCCGCCTTTGGGGGTGTCGAGTAAATATACTTCTTCAGTTGTTTGTTGTAATTCATTAAAAGAAGAGACAGTGGTATGATGTTGATCTTCTTTCAATATGCGTGCATTGAAATCTTTGAAGCTGATGGTTCCGTCCTCATCGAGCCCCAGTAAATCAGAGATGAATTCGGAACAGATATAGCGCTCGGTTTTTATATCTGCTTCCCACCATCCCATATTCGCTTTGTTCATTAACTTGAAAATAAACTTATCGTCTGATTGTCTGTTAGTATTCAAAGTCGTATTTTTTTGATTAAAGATTGTTTATGGTGTAAAAATAATGATTTAGATTGAAAAAAGAGCAATAAATCAGTATTTTTAGGTATTGATAACTCCCATCTTTCGTATGAACTTTGTTCTCGTCAAAAATGTTCTATATTAAAACGGAAAGGAGATTATAAGAAATGAAAAAGATTGTTTTGCTCCGCCACGGCGAGAGTGCATGGAATAAAGAAAATCGTTTTACGGGATGGACAGATGTTGATTTGACTGAAAAAGGGATTGCTGAAGCTAATAAGGCGGGTGAATTGTTGAAAGAAAATGGCTTTAATTTTGATAAAGCGTACACTTCTTATTTGAAACGAGCGGTGAAGACTTTGAATTGTGCTTTGGATAAATTGGATCAGGATTGGATTCCGGTTGAGAAAACTTGGCGTTTGAATGAAAAACACTATGGTGCGTTGCAGGGATTGAACAAAACTGAAACTGCTGCCCAATATGGAGATGAACGGGTGTTAGTGTGGCGTCGTAGTTATGATGTAGCGCCTCATGCATTGTCAGAAGATGATTCGCGCAATCCACGCTTTGAAGTTCGTTATAAAGAGGTGCCTGATGCAGAATTACCTCGTACAGAATCCCTGAAGGAGACAATCGACCGGATTATGCCTTATTGGAAATGTATTATTTTTCCGAATTTAAAGACTGCAGACCAATTACTTGTCGTAGCCCATGGAAATAGTTTACGGGGAATTATTAAACATTTAAAACATATTTCTGACGAGGATATCGTCAACCTTAATTTGCCTACGGCCGTTCCTTATGTCTTTGAATTCGATGACGATCTCAATCTGGTGAACGATTACTTTTTGGGAGACCCGGAAGAAATAAAGAAACTGATGGAAGCTGTGGCTAATCAGGGGAAGAGAGAAGTTGGGAGTTAGAAGTTAGGAGTTAGAAGCTATGCAGCATGTTGGCGTTATTGATCAACAAACTTTTGACTACTTATTGTCAGCTCTTAACTTCCAGCTTCCAACTCCTAACTTCCAACTCCTAACTTCCAACTATTATTAATTATTAAAAACAATAACATTATGAGTAAAATAACAGATTTATTAGGTGATAAGGCAGCTTATTATCTTGACCATACTTGCAAAACCATTGATAAGTCACTTATTCACGTGTCTTCTTCGGATACGATAGACCGTATTTGGATTGATTCCGACCGTAACATACAGACTTTACGTAGTTTGCAGACGATTCTGGGACACGGTCGTTTGGCAAATACCGGTTATGTTTCCATTCTTCCTGTCGATCAGGATATCGAGCACACTGCCGGTGCTTCTTTTGCTCCGAATCCAATTTATTTCGATCCGGAAAACATTGTAAAATTGGCTATTGAAGGAGGGTGTAATGCTGTTGCATCTACTTTTGGTATTCTCGGTTCTGTGGCACGTAAATATGCTCACAAGATTCCTTTTGTGGTGAAACTGAATCACAATGAATTATTAAGCTATCCCAATTCGTATGATCAGGTGATGTTTGGTACGGTGAAAGAAGCATGGGAGATGGGAGCGGTTGCCGTAGGTGCTACCATTTATTTCGGTTCCGAGCAGAGCCGTAGGCAGTTGGTAGAGATAGCCGAGGCTTTTGATTATGCTCATGAGCTCGGTATGGCGACTATTTTATGGTGTTATCTACGTAATAACGATTTCAAGAAAGACGGTGTGGATTATCATGCAGCTGCCGACCTTACCGGGCAGGCAGACCGACTTGGGGTAACTATCAAGGCAGATATCGTAAAACAGAAACTTCCTACGAATAATGGTGGCTTCAAGGCTATCGGTTTCGGTAAAACAGATGAGCGTATGTACACACAACTGACTTCGGAACATCCGATTGACCTTTGCCGTTATCAAGTGGCTAATGGCTATATGGGTCGTGTCGGATTGATAAATTCCGGCGGTGAGTCTCACGGTGCTTCCGATTTGAGGGATGCTGTGGTTACGGCTGTTGTCAATAAGCGTGCCGGTGGCATGGGATTGATCAGTGGGCGTAAGGCTTTCCAGAAGCCTATGAATAAAGGTGTGGAATTGTTGAATGCTATTCAGGATGTTTATTTGGATCCGGCCGTTACGATTGCCTGATTCCATTTGACATCGTGTGATGCAAAGGTCACAGAGCGTATTGTTTAATAGGGCTCTGTGACCTTCCTGTTTTTTTTGCAATGGATATGATGAAATAGATAGTAATAAAAATAGATTCCTTTACATTCTTTGTACTAATATAAAATAATATTCTTATTTGAAAACCTTATCTTTGTACCGTAATCTTATATAAAATGTTATGAAGAAGAGAATCTTGTATAGTGGTGCTTTGTTTATCGGTCTTGTCAGTGTTCAATCCGGTTTTGCCCAAAAGAAGAAATCAAAAACTCCTCAACGGCCTAATATTGTTTTTATTCTGGCCGATGACTTGGGCTACGGTGATTTGAGCTGTTACGGGCAAGAGAAGTTCGATACTCCCAACATCGATCAGTTGGCACAAAACGGAATGCGTTTTACGCAATGCTATTCGGGGACTACGGTTAGTGCCCCTTCACGTTCTTGCCTTCTGACCGGTACCCATAGTGGGCACACAGCTATTCGTGGAAATAAGGAGCTTGATCCCGAAGGACAATTTCCTCTGCCGGCCGATGCACGTACCATTTTCCACCTGTTTAAAGATACCGGATATAAAACTGCTGCTTTTGGTAAATGGGGATTAGGTTTTATCGGCTCTACGGGTGATCCTAATAAGCAGGGAATCGATTATTTCTATGGTTATAATTGTCAATTGTTAGCGCATAGTTATTATCCCGATCATTTATGGGAAAATGATCAACGTATCGAGCTGAAAGATAATGTATTGGAGGTGGAGTATGGCAAGGGAACCTATTCTCAGGATTTGATTCATTCTAAAGCACTTTCTTTCTTGGATGCCAGGAAGCAGGAAGAACCGTTTTTCTTATTTTATCCGACCATTATTCCGCATGCTGAACTGATTGTTCCCGAAGATAGCATTATTAAAAAATTTCGCGGTAAATTTCCGGAGGTTCCATACAAAGGGTTTGAACCTGGAAGTCCTGCTTTCCGTAAAGGAGGATATTGCACTCAGTTGAATCCACGTGCTACATTCGCTGCGATGATTTATCGACTCGATGTATATGTAGGACAATTGGTCCAGAAATTGAAAGAAAAAGGAATGTACGAGAATACTCTTATTATTTTTGCAAGTGACAATGGCCCTCATCAGGAAGGAGGAGCCGATCCCGATTTTTTCAACAGCAACGGTATCTGGCGTGGCTATAAGCGCGATCTGTATGAGGGAGGAATCCGGGTTCCCATGATTGTGTCCTGGCCGGGACATGTACAATCCGGTACGGAAACCGATTTTATGTGTTCTTTCTGGGATCTGATGCCTACTTTTGAAGAAATGTTACGTCCTAAAGCCGACCTTCGAGAGATGGATGGTGTAAGTATGCTTCCTTTGCTTGAGAACCGGAAAGGTCAAAAAGAACATGAATACCTGTATTTCGAATTTCAGGAATTAAATGGTCGCCAAGCTGTTCGCAAGGGTTCATGGAAACTTGTTCATATGAATATACGCGGTGATAAACCTTATTATGAACTTTACAATCTGGCTGCTGATCCTTCGGAAAAGCACAATGTTTTAAGTCAGTATCCCGAAAAGGTGGAAGAGTTAAAAAATATCATGAAAGAAGCACATGTAGACGATCCGAACTGGCCTCTCTTTTAAGAGTCTTTTTTTGGGAATAGAAAAAGAAAAAACGATTTTTGCTCCCGGTCACATACGAATCTTATTATGAAAATAGTCAATTGCCTCCGTCTTTTTTGTTGGATAGTAGGTCTGCTTTTATGTTGTAATCACTTAAAAGCCAGCCATTATTATTTTAAACAAATCTCCTTGAAAGAAGGGTTGCCTTCTACGGTCAGGTGTATTTATGCCGAAAAGAAAGGATTTGTGTGGATCGGGACGAGAAGCGGGTTAGGACGTTTCGACGGACATGAGCTGAAACGATATACGTATCAGTCTGATAATCCGAATTCACTGCCTCACAATCATATTCATCAGATTGTGGAAGACAGTTTGCATAATATCTGGATTATGACCGATAAAGGTATTGCCCGCTATCGGCGCAGAAGTGATGATTTTGATGTCATTAAAAACAATAACAATCAAAATATAATTGTAAATGCTTCCTGTCGCACCAGTCAGGGAATCTTGTTCGGTGCACGTAATAAAATTTATTTTTACAGTTATAAGGATGATTCTTTTGTCCTTGTCCGGGATTTTGCCTCTGACGCGCAATTCTCCATATCTTTTATTGGCATGTGGAATGCAGAAACAGTACTTTGTGCCAGCCGTTGGCAAGGGGTATTGTTACTTAATCTTCGTACCGGAGAAGTGTCGCCTCCTCCTTTTGATTGTGGAAAAGAAATCATGGAGATCATGATAGATTCCCGGCAACGTGTGTGGGTTGCTCCATACAATAACGGCATCCGGTGTTTTGCAAAAGACGGTGCCTTGCTGGCTTCTTATACCACTCGGAATTCTCAGTTGAATAATGATGTCGTTTTATGTATGGCCGAAAGGGACGGGCATATATGGATCGGTACTGACGGTGGCGGGATTAATGTATTGGATCCCGAGACCCAAGAAATATCCGTTTTGGAGCATATCCCCGGAAACAATTATTCTTTGCCTGTAAATTCTATTTTATGCTTGCACAATGACGTTAATAATAATATGTGGGCAGGCAGCATCCGTGGCGGACTCATTAATATCCGTGAAATATCGATGAAGACTTATACGGATGCAGTACCGGGAAACGATGCCGGATTGAGTGATAATACAGTCCTGAGTTTATATCAGGATTCTGTATCCGGAGATATCTGGATTGGTACCGATGGAGGCGGATTGAACAGATTAAATCCAGGGACGGAAAAATTCCGGCATTATCAGGCTACATGGAAAACCAAAGTAGCATCGATTACCGGTTTTACTTCTAATGAATTGTTATTATCGCTTTTTTCCAAAGGTCTGTTTATCTTTAATAAATCAACGGGAAATCTTACTCCGTTGGTTGTTGATAATGAAGAGATAAACAATCTCATCCGATATAGCGGGCGAACTGTGAATGTTTATCAGATGGTGCCTGGTTCTGTCTTATTGCTTGGTTCTCATATTTATAGGTATGATATTGCTTCCGGTAAGGTCGACGTGATAAAGGAAGAAGAGGGAGAGGATTTTGTCGGTACGATTCTTCCGGTTTCTTTGGGCTCGCGGACGAGTTATTTTTGCGATCTTCATCGGATTTATGCATTGGATCACTCTACGAATAAGTTGCATGCCGTATTTACTTGTGGCAGGGATACGCTTATCAATTCGGTTTCGCGTGATGAGCGTGGTGTTTTTTGGATTGGCAGCAATCGGGGGCTGAGTAGTTACAATCCTGTGAATCATGAATATCAGCATTTGCCTACGACGCTTTTTGATGAAATAATCTCTATTGTATGCGACCGGAAAGGAAAAGTGTGGATCGGAACGGATCAGATGCTGTTTGCATGGCTCATCAATGAAAAAAGATTTGTTCTTTTCGGAGAGTCGGACGGGGTTTTGATAAATGAATATCTATCTAAGCCTAAGTTGGTTTCTACTAAGGGTGATATCTATATGGGAGGTATTAAGGGGTTATTGCGCATTGATAGAAATTTGCCGATAGAAAGTTCGGAATACCCGCAGATGCAATTGACGGATGTACTTATCAATGGTGAATCGGTGAATGACGCTTTAAGTGCGGAACCTATCGGTATCTCTGTGCCTTGGAGTAGTAAGTCGATTGCTATTCGTGTCATGTCTTGTGAGAAAGACATTTTCCGCCAAAAAATTTATCGTTACCAGATTGCCGGTTTGAATGAGCAATATATTGATTCTTATAGCCCGGAACTGATTGTCCGTTCGTTACCTCCCGGAAATTACCGGATCATGGCTTCATGTAGTACGAAAGATGGTAACTGGACTCCCTTACAGCAGGTTTTGAGTCTTACTATTTTGCCGCCGTGGTATAAAACGTGGTGGTTTATAATGTGTTGTGTCTTGATTGTATCCGGAGCCATCATACAGACTTTTCTGGTCACTTTGCGTCGTAAAGAAAATAAACTGAAGTGGGCGATGAAAGAGCATGAGAAACAGATGTATGAAGAGAAAGTGCGTTTTTTGATTAACATCAGTCATGAACTTCGTACTCCGTTGACTTTGATACATGCGCCCCTCAATCGTATCTTGAAAACTTTATCTCCTACGGACTCCAATTTCGTACCTCTTAAAAGTATTTACAGACAATCACAGCGTATGAGAGATTTGCTCAATATGGTACTCGATCTACGTAAGATGGAAGTCGGAGTGAGTAAATTGCAGATTTATCCGCAGCGATTAAATGATTGGGTACTGGAGGTTTCGGCAGACTTTGTCGGTGAGGCTGAAGCGAAGAATGTGGAGATTAATTATCAGTTGGACGAACAGATCGAAGAGGTTAGTTTTGACAGGGATAAGTGTGAAATTATTCTGACTAACTTGTTGATTAATGCACTGAAGCACAGTCCGGAAGGAACAGGAATAACCATTATTACCAAACTATTGTCAGAAGAGCAACGCGTTCGCATATCGGTTTCCGATCAGGGTTGTGGATTGCAACAGGTAGATGTAAATAAACTCTTTACCCGTTTTTATCAGGGAAACGGTGAGCAGCGTAACGGCTCGGGTATCGGATTGTCTTATTCCAAGATTTTGGCCGAATTACATGGGGGAAATATTGGTGCCAGAGATAACGAAACGGTGGGTGCCACTTTCTTTTTTGAGCTTCCTTTACAAGCCATATCGGAAGAGGTACTTTGTGAGCCCAAAGCTTATCTGAATGAACTGATCACTGATAGTGGTGGAGAAAACATTCCGGATACAAATGCTTTTGTCATGAGTAACTATTCTCTATTGGTTGTTGATGATAATCAGGATTTGGTTGATTTTCTGCGGGATATGTTGAAAGATAAATTTAAGCAAATATATGCTGCCGCAGATGGGGTAGAGGCTTTGGAGCTTCTTCGGAAATATCAACCGGATATTATTGTCAGTGATGTAATGATGCCGCGTATGAACGGTTATGAACTTTGTAAGCAGATAAAAGAGGATATTGCCGTCAGTCATATTCCGGTTATCCTGCTTACTGCGCGTGACGATGAGCAAAGCCAGTTGCAGGGATATAAAATCGGTGCGGACGGGTATTTGACCAAACCGTTCGAAGAGGAAATGCTACTCGAACTTATTCGTAGCCGTTTGCGTAATCGCGAACAGACAAAAGCACGCTATCTGAATGCCGGATTGTTGCCGGCACCCGAAGACAGTACATTCAGTCAGGCAGACGAGACTTTTCTTCTGAAGCTGAACAAAATCATTACCGATCATCTGTCCGATTCCGAGTTGGATGTTGCTTTCCTTTGTAGAGAGATCGGTATGAGTCGTGCTACACTTTATAATAAGTTAAAAGCACTGACGGATGTGGGAGTCAATGATTATATCAATAAACTTAGAATAGAAAAGGCAATACTGCTTATTACCACTACCAATTTGAATTTTACCGAAATAGCAGAACGCTGTGGATTCACTACATCGCGTTACTTCAGCACTTTATTTAAGCAGTATACGGGAGAAACGCCGACGAAGTATAGGGAGAAGAGTAGTCAAGTGGCTAAGTAGTAAGTAATTGAGTAGTTAAGTAGTAAGTAATTGAGTAGTTAAGTAGTAAGTAATTGAGTAGTTAAGTAGTAAGTAGTTCAGTAGTCAAGTAGGATAGACTTATTTCTGATTTTTTCATGTTACTTGCTATTTAGTCATTTATTATTAATGGACTACTTGTTATTTGATAGCTTGTTATTAGGCTATTTACTATCTGCTACTTACTACTTGACTACTTAACTACTTGACTACTAATTTCATTTCAGTCTGAATACTGATATACTTTCAAATCAAATTTGGGTACCATGGCAAATAGATGGTCGAAGATATCGGACTGAATACGTTCGTATTCCTTCCATATTTTGTTTCGGGAGAAGAAATAAACTTGGATAGGTACGCCATATTCGGTAGCTTCTTTTTGGCTGATTATCAAGTCAAGATCTTGGTTTACTACAGGCAGACTGCATAAGTAACGTTCTATGTAGACACGATACACTTGCGAGTTGGTCGGTATCACTCCTTCTTCCGGTTGGTAATCGGCCAGTAAAGGGATTTCTTTCCGAAAAGTATCCAGCATTTCGGGGGTACAGAATTTTAGTGTGGTAAGGTCGAGAGTGATATTCTTCATGACTCTCCGTCCACCCGATTCCACCATTCCGCGCCAATTCTGGAAAGAGTTGTTTACGAGACTGTAAGGAGGAATAGTAGAAATCGTGTTATCGAAGTTTTGAATTTTGACCGTATTCAATGTAATTTCCTGTACTATACCATTAGCATTGCTCGAAGGGATTGTAACCCAGTCTCCTAACCGTACCATGTCATTGGCTGATAATTGTATACCTGCCACAAATCCTAAAATGGAATCTTTGAATACTAACATCAGAACGGCCGCCGAAGCCCCCAAACCGGCAAACAGACTTGCCGGCGATTTGTTCACGAGAATGGCAATCATGATGATGCCTCCTACAAAGAAAAGAAGAACTTGCAGAACCTGTATAAATCCTTTCATCGGATGGTTCTTTGCCTTGGCTTTTTCCGAATATGCGTCCAATATCATCAGCAGTACTCCGTTGATGGCAAGCAGCAAGGACAGGATGATGTAAACGGCACATATCTTCTGAGAAATAAGCAACAGTTCTTTTCCGCGTACAAAAGCGATTGGTAATAGTATATATACCAATATGCCGGGAATCGTATGTATCAGATTATGGAATACGCGTCGTTTCATTAATAATGTATTCCATACGTGTGGGGAGTGTTTGGTATATTTTCTCATTCCACCTACCAGAATGGCCTGGCAAAGGTAATCGAGCCCTACCGCGATGCAGATCATTAAGATAGCAATAATGGCCTCATCAAACGTGTTGGCTATTTTCGGGTCTATTCCCCATCCGATGAGGATCTTGTTCATCCAATTTCCTAAGTCCATAATTATATCTTGTTTTTTATAAGTATAACGGCAGACTTAGGAAATTGTTTCATCCGGATTTTCATCCGTTTACTTTTTTGTAGTCTTCCAGGAATTTTTTTAATCCGGATTCTGTAAGCGGGTGGTTTAGTAGTCCCTTAATGGCGCTTAACGGACAAGTAGCTACATCGGCTCCGGCTTCTACGCATTCCATGATGTGCTTGGTGTTGCGGATAGAGGCTGCCAATACTTGTGTCTTGTAATTATAATAACGGTACATGCGTACGATATCGGCAACGAGCCCTACACCGTCTTCACAAATATCATCCAGACGACCTACGAAAGGAGACACATAGGTAGCTCCCGCTTTAGCAGCCAGTAAAGCCTGCCCGGCAGAAAATACCAAGGTACAGTTGGTACGGATACCTTTTTCCGTGAAATATTTAATAGCTTTGATGCCATCGGCAATGCATGGTACCTTTACTACGATATGCGGATTTAATGCGGCAAGTTCTTCACCTTCCCGAATCATGCCTTCATAATCGGTAGCTATCACCTCGGCACTTACGTCACCTCCCACGATATTACATATTTCTACATAATGTTTACGTTGGTTTTCGGTTCCTTTGATGCCTTCTTTGGCCATAAGTGAAGGATTGGTAGTAACTCCGTCGAGCACACCGAGTGCATATGCCTCGCGTATCTGCTCCAAATTAGCTGTGTCGATAAAAAATTTCATAACTTCTAAATTTTAGTGGTTAACTATCTAACGTCCAAAGGTAAGTATTTGTTTATCCATTTGCAAGATTATCAGATATTCTCCATTTTTTGTTTCCAATATTGTCTACCGGATGTTCGTAAATGTCTATTTTTTGCTTGTGCGGTAAAAATATTGACTGATGCAGGGTGTGTATGTTCTCATAAATGACGATATTTGTTCCGGAATCTAATATTAACTTATCATGAAAAAAAATTATTTTGTACTTCCCTTAGTTATTACTCCCTGTCTCGTTCAAAATGCCGTTGCGCAAGAGAAAGGAGAACAGCGTCCGAACGTGGTTTTTATCTATGCCGATGACATCGGTTTCGGTGATTTCAGTTGCAATGGTGCGAATACGATTCATACTCCCAATGTAGACCGTGCGGCGGCACAAGGCGTGCGATTTACTAATGCACACAGTGCGGCTGCAACAAGTACTCCTTCCCGTTATGCCATGCTTACGGGAGAATACGCTTGGCGTAAAGCCGGTACGGGTATTGCCGACGGTGATGCCGGTTCTATTATTCGTCCGGATCGCTATACTATGCCGGATATGTTCAAGCAAGCCGGTTATACTACTGCTGTAGTAGGTAAATGGCACTTAGGGTTGGGAGATAAAGGTGGTGAACAAGATTGGAATAAACCGTTGAAACCGGGTACCAACGATATTGGTTTTGACTATTCTTTTATTATGGCTGCCACCGGCGACCGTGTTCCTTGTGTATTTGTAGAAAATGACCAAGTGATCAACCTTGATCCGGCCGATCCTATTCAGGTCAGCTATAAAAAGAATTTTCCCGGGGAGCCTACCGGAAAGGACAATCCCGAATTGTTGGTTATGCATCCTTCTCACGGACATGATATGAGTATTGTCAATGGAATTTCCCGTATCGGTTTTATGAAAGGCGGTAAGTCGGCACTTTGGAAAGATGATAAGATAGCCGAAACCTTGACTGATAAGGCTGTATCTTTTATCGAAACACATAAAGATCGCCCGTTCTTCCTTTATTTTGCTACGCAAGATGCGCATGTTCCCCGTGTTCCCGGAGCACAGTTTGTTGGTAAGAGTGGTATGGGGCCTCGTGGTGATTGTTTGTTGGAGTTTGACTGGAGCGTAGGAGAGGTGTTGAATGCGCTTGAACGACTGGGATTGGACAAAAATACGTTGGTCATTATCTCCAGCGACAATGGTCCGGTTGTAGATGATGGTTATAAAGATCAGGCAGTCGAACTGTTGGGTGATCATAAACCTGGTGGTAAGTATCGCGGTGGTAAATATAGTATCTATGAAGCCGGCACTCGTGTTCCTTGCATTTGGAGATGGCCGGGACAAATTAAGCCCGGAGTGTCCGATGCATTACTTTGTCAGATTGACTGGTTTGCTACTTTTGCACAAATGTTGAATCAGTCTCTTCCCGAGGGTGCGGCACCGGATAGTCGCCCGATGAAAATGGCTTGGATGGGGAAAAATAGAAATCTCAGATGATGGTGTTGTGACGGCACAGGCTGGTGTTTCGTTAGCTTATATGGCATCTCGATTGGCTTCAAAAGGGTTAAAGGGTTTTGCCTTTGCCGGAGGAATTCCGGGAACATTAGGCGGAGGTGTTGCGATGAATGCCGGTGCCTATGGTGGAGAAATCAAAGATTGCATTGTGAGTGCAAAAGTATTGACAAAAGAGGGTGAGCGCGTTGTCCTTAAGAAAGAAGACTTGCAGCTTTCCTATCGAAACAGTGTGATTCTTCAAAAAGGCTATTTGGTTTTAGAGGCAACATTTTCTTTTGAAAAGGGAAATCCGGCAGAAATTCAGGAAGAAATCAAAGAGTTAAATAAAAGACGCCGCGAAAAACAGCCGTTAGAGTACCCGAGTGCAGGCAGCACATTTAAACGTCCGGAGGGATATTTTGCCGGAAAACTGATTGAAGATGCAGGACTTAGGGGATACCGTGTGGGTGACGCGCAGGTTTCCGAAAAGCATTGCGGCTTTGTGGTAAACCGCGGTGAGGCGACTGCCAAAGATGTGGCGCAGTTAATAAGTGATGTGCAGAATCGTGTGATGGATGAATTTGGCGTTAAGTTAGAGCCGGAAGTCCGCATGATTGGTTTTGAATAATAAGAAAAGGGGGAACTTTGCATGAGATTTGTCATAGTAACCGGGATGAGTGGCTCCGGAAAGAGTTCCGTAATGAAAATATTAGAAGATGATGGATATTTCTGTGTGGATAACCTGCCGTTGTCTTTACTGCCTACGTTGATTCAATTGACGGAGGATTCCAGCGAGGAAATTGAGCGGGTGGCACTTGGCATTGACATCCGTGGCGGATATCGTTCGTTAAAAGAAGCCGCTCATGTACTGGATGATTTAAAAAGCAGAGGTTATACGCTGGAAATTTTATTTTTGGAAGCGTCAACGTCAGTTCTTGTAAAGCGCTATAAAGAGACAAGAAGAATGCATCCGCTGGCACAGGGCGGCCGCATGGATAAAGCAATTGAAGATGAGAGAGCACTTCTTTCCGAACTGAAAAAAAGGGCGGACTACATCATTGATACAACGAC
>ENA-UEQP01001491-UEQP01001491.1-human-gut-metagenome-genome-assembly--contig:-NODE-1491-length-20932-cov-5.525246_pt1 | contig 20932 bp, 16 predicted proteins | sample MGYA00242951_ERZ507951 | MGnify/ENA primary metagenome ERZ507951 (study PRJEB26167, sample SAMN06115539) | human gut metagenome | host: Homo sapiens | place: China:Shanxi | collected 2015-11-18...
GTTTTCCTCTCCCATTCCGTCAATGTAGTTTACAAAATCGCCCTGAATTTTTTCGGAATTTGCCGTATCATTATTTACTATCGGAACGGCACTATCCTCTACCTCTTTACCGTTCACCCAAAGCTTACAGGTGATTTTATATGATTTGAGATATGTCATATCATCGCCGTACATATCCGAGATGAAATATGAAAGATCGGTTTTGCCTCCCTTTAGCACCTTGAATTCAGCAGAAACAAGAGCCTTGTCACCGTTAAGCTTTACGGGATTCTGAACATCTGTCCATGTAAAGGTGTAAAAATTCTTAAGTTTAGGGTTGCCAATCGCATTTTTAAAGCTTTCACAGTTTATTGAATCGGCATTCAACTTCAAATATTCATCGTTGTAAAAGAAACTCATTGCAGCTCCGATTACTTCTTCTTTTGTATCGGTCATATAAATAGCATACTTTACAGTATCGCCGACTTTAGCTGTTACGGAATCCTTTTCATCTGTTGAAATGCTGATTGTAAGGTCATCCTCGGCAGCACTTGCAGGAATACAGAATGCTGACACGGTAAGTACAGCCACGAAGAGAATTGAAAGCATATTTTTGATTTTTTTAGACATTTTTTTCATTCCTTTAGTTTGATATCCCTATTATATATCATTAAGACTAAAATTTCAATCAATAATTTAACAATTCTCGGTGAAATTTATGTGAAAAGTAAATTAATTGCAGATTCACCTTTAAAGAAATGATATTTTAGAAATTATAATTCAAACTGATTTTCACAACATTACGATATAAAAAAAACGCCCCTCGGAAAACCGAGAGGCGAAAAATTATTTTTTTAATCTGTCAACGCCGTTAACAGTCTTACAATAGGAAATTCAATTACTTATTGAATCTCTTTCTTGTGAAGTAAACAACACCTGTTGCAGAAACAAGAGCTAAGAGGATAACTACTGCCATAGAAGCATTACCTGTCTGTACTGCGTTGCTGCTTGTGCCGTTAGCCGGTGTGTCAGAAGTAGCTGTGTCAGCTGTTGACTGACCCTTTGTTGTAGCCTGTGTAGCAGATGTAGCATCAGGTGTAGTAGGAGCTACTGTAGCCGGAGCATCTGTAGGCTCTGTTGAAGGAGCATCTGTAGGCACTGTAGCAGGCTCTGTTGTTGTAGGCTCTGTTGTAGCAGGCTCTACTGTTGTAGGCTCTGTTGTAGCAGGCTCTGTTGTTGTAGGCTCTGTTGTAGCAGGCTCTGTTGTTGTAGGCTCTGTTGTTGTAGGCTCAACATATGCCTCAACCTTAGCGTCTGAGTTAATGTTATCAAAGAGATCATTAGCCATGTCGCCGTTAACTACTGCTTCATATTCTGAATCAGCATCAACTGTGCCTGTTGCAGGATTGAGCTTACCAAGTGTAAGATCAACTACATTGAGGTCAACATTTGTTGTACCTGTACCGTTAACTGTGAACACAGCCTCAACAAGCTTCTTGCCGCCTGCAAAATCATAAAGTGCAAGGTTTGAAGCATTGCCTGAAACATCATCCATATTTACCATGCCGTCAGCGATTTCAGGCATTGTAAGTGAATCAAGTGTAAGGAGGTTCTTATCATATGTAAGAGCCCACTGTACTTCTTCAAGCTGTGCGTCCTTAGTGTCAAGGAGATAGTAAACTGATACCTTGTCGCCTACATTAAATGTGCCTGAACCTGTAGCCTGGCAAATATTAGATGTAGCGTTGATTGTTAAATTCTTTGCTGCAGGAGTTGAAGGCTCAACCTTAACAGTAGCCTTAGCGCCTGAACGTGTTGGATAATCAAAGTTTGTAATGTCGAGTGTGATTGTTACATCAACGAGTGAATCTTCTTCAAAACCGGCAGAAACCGTGTTAAGAAGCATATTCTGACCATTGAATGTAAGGTCAAATTCTTCGCCTATAGGAGTTGCGCTCTGCTCGGGAAGACCCCAGCTAGCTGCCCAATCATCGTTTGCAGCAAACTTGAACTGATAAGCATCGTCTGCAGATTCAATGTCTTCATACTTAATCTGATATACCTTGTCAGAAACCTGAGTCATGTGGTTAACTTCAGCGTCAACACCCCATGCTACACCGTTGAGCCAGTTGTCTTCACCGTTACCAACAACTGTAATGCTGTTAACTTCAAGGTCTGTTACCATTTTAACGCCGTCACCTGTTACAGTAATCTTGTTTGTAGCAGGATCGAATGTTACAGTAACATCACAAGCTGTTTCTACATCGAAAGTTACATTGTTATCTGTACCGTCAAGACCGATCCACTTCTGCTCGTCGCCTGTGTTTGCAACAACCTTGAGCTGATAGTTTTTACCGGCAGGAACAGCAGAGAATGTCTTTGTGAATACGCTACCGTCAGCTGTCATAACATTTTCAGGAGCTGCAGCAGGTGTACCAACCCATTCGTAGCCTGTAAGATTTGTTGTACCGGCAACTACATATGTAGTATCAGCAGCAGGAGCTGTTGTAGGCTCTTCTGTTGTAGGCTCTTCTGAACCGTCGGGATCTGTTACAGTATTATTAGCTACAACATACTTATCAAATACTTCCTGGTCAACGATTGACTTGTCAGCAACCGAAACTTCTTCATCGCCGATTTCCATGTCTGTTGCAGGATCAACCTTTGAAAGACGAAGTACCTGTACATCAAGATTAACAGTAGTTGCTGTAGCCTCAGGATCAATTACTTCAAACTCAGCAGAAGCAAATACGATTTCCTTTGATGTTGTGTCATAAAGGCTGAGTGTATTACCGTTAGCTTTAATTACACCCGGAAGAGCATTCCAAACATAACTACCAATCTTTGGATATTCAAATGATTTAGCTCTGGTTGTGTTAGCTGTTGGCTTGAGTACATTTGCATCGTAGTTCATATCCCACTGGAAGTCCAACATGTCCTTATCCTTAGACTGGAACATGTATGTAACCTTTACAGTCTTCTTATCTGCGCTGAGAGTAACCTGCTTCTCAGGGAAGAGGTTTGAAGTAGCTGTAACTGTGAGACCTTTTGCAGGAGCTGCAGTTGTAGGCTCTACTGTTGTGGGCTCTGCTACTGTTGTAGGCTCTGCTACTGTTGTGGGCTCTGCTGTTGTAGGCTCTACTGTTGTAGGCTCTGCTACTGTTGTAGGCTCTGCATCAGTAACGATGTCAACCTTACCCTTTGCACCCTGCTTTGTAGCATAGTTAAAGTTTGAAAGGTCAAGTGTAAGAACGATGTCATAACCGTCTTCGTAACCAGCTGCATCTGTATCAATGATCATGTTCTGACCGTTGTATGTAAGGTCAAACCACTCATTGAGAGGAGCTGTGCCCTGCTCAGGAAGGCCCCAGTTATCTGCCCATGAACCGTTGGCAGCAAACTTGAACTGATAGTTCTCATAAGCGTCAAGGCTCTCAAACTTAATCTGGTAAACCTTTGAACCCTCAGATGTTTCTGTCATGTAGTTAGCTTCAGCATCTACCTTCCAGTCCTTACCGTTGAGCCATGCATCTTCACCGTTACCAACGACTGTAATGTGGTCAACAACAAGTTCTTTCGGAATTACAACACCTTCACCTGTTGCAGTGATTTCATTTGTTGTAGGGTTGTAAGTTACTGTTACATCACATTCCTTTGTTACATTGAATGTGAAGTTGTCATTGCCGGTATCGCCTACACCAATCCACTCTGTATCGTTTTTAACGATCTTGAACTGGTAGCCGTTGCCGACTGCTACGTTGGTAAATACTTTTTCGTAGTTACCATCGCCGTTTTCTGTCATTACATTATCTCCGCAAGTTGCTTCAGTCTCAGCCCACTTGTAACCTGTGAGTTCTTCAGAACCGGATACGAAATATGAATCGCCGGCAGCAGAAACGCTCACTACAGTTGCAACGAGTGATGTCACAACAAGCATCATAGACAGTAAAAGGCTAAGTGCTTTTTTGAACATTTTCTTTTCCTCCTTATGTGATAATGCTTCTATAAGCAGTTTAATTATACAACAATCAACCACCAAAAGTCAATGCTAAAAACTCTTGCCGGCTGATTATTTGACAAAATATTGTTTTTTTGTAGGAATGCACAAATAAAATATCATTTATTTGTTATTTGTAACCATTCACATTGTGAGATTGCCAGTTCCAACTGTCACGGCACATATCCTCAAGACTTTTCTCAGCAATCCATCCAAGTATTTTTTTGGCTTTTGTTGCGTCGGCAAAGCATTCTGCAATGTCGCCTGCTCGGCGTGGCTTTATAACATAAGGAATTTCAATCGAATTTGCCTTTTCAAAAGCCTTTACAATATCAAGAACGCTGTAGCCCACACCTGTTCCGAGATTAAAAATCTCGGTTCCCTTGTGCTCTGCGGAATATTCAATAGCCTTTACATGACCTTTTGCAAGGTCAACAACATGGATATAGTCACGCACACCCGTGCCGTCATGCGTAGGGTAATCGTTGCCGAAAACACCGAGACACTTGAGTCTGCCGGCGGCAACCTGTGTTATGTACGGCATAAGGTTGTTCGGGATTCCGTTAGGATCTTCACCGATTCTGCCGCTTTCGTGAGCGCCGATCGGGTTAAAGTAACGAAGAAGAACAACAGACATATCGGGATTTGCGTTTGCGGTGTCTGTAAGAATTTGTTCCATCATAAACTTTGTCCAGCCGTACGGGTTTGTAGGAGAACCCTTTGGCATTGTTTCAACAAGCGGAACAGTTTCCGGAGTACCGTAAACCGTGGCACTTGAGCTGAAAATAAAGTTATTTACACCGTGTTTTTTCATCACTTCAAGCAATGTGAGCGTTGAATCAATGTTGTTACGGTAATATTCAACAGGCTTCTCACAGCTTTCACCTACTGCTTTAAGACCTGCAAAGTGAATTACCGCATCAATCTTATTCTCCGAAAAAATCTTTTCAACGGCATCTCTGTCACATACATCGGCCTCATAGAGCGGAATTTTTCTGCCTGTCAGCTCTTCTACTCTTTCAACCGCTACGGGACAGCTGTTTGAAAAATTATCTGCAATTACAACATCGTGACCTGCGTTGATGAGTTCAACACAAGTGTGCGAGCCGATATATCCGGCGCCGCCTGCAAGCAAAACATTCATTTTAAAATTCCTTTCTTAACATCAGCATTTTTCAGGCTCGGGATAGTCAACACCAAAGGTTTCGGCTGTAACCTTTGCCATAATCTGAGGATCAAGAGGCTTGTCGGAATAGTCTGTGTCACACTCTGCGATTTCATTGACAACATCCATACCCTCAATTACCTTGCCGAAAGCGGCATACTGACCGTCAAGGTGAGGAGCGTTTTTGTGCATAATGAAGAACTGCGAGCCTGCTGAGTCGGGCATCATTGAACGAGCCATTGAGAGAACACCCTCTGTATGCTTGAGATTGTTTTCAAAGCCGTTCACGGCAAATTCGCCCTTGATTGAATATCCGGGACCGCCCATACCCGTGCCTTCGGGGCAACCGCCCTGAATCATGAAACCGTAGATTACACGGTGAAATGTAAGTCCGTCATAGTAACCCTTGTTTACCAGGCTGAGAAAATTATTTACAGTATTCGGAGCAATTTCGGGATAAAGCTCCGCTTTGATTGTTTTTCCGTTTTCCATTTCAAAAGTAACAATAGGATTGCTCATTTTAAATCGTCCTTTCGGTTTATTAACACTATTTTAGTATATTCTTGATAAAATAGCAAGTGTTTTAGTGATTATTTGCGAATAAATCAGCCTTTTTCAATGCTCATTGTAGCAAAAGCATTGAGGTCTGTTCCTGCAATATTTCCGCTGAGAAACTCGTAATATCCCTGTGAACCGACCATGGCGGCATTGTCACCGCAAAGAGATTTTTCGGGCATATACATTTCCCAATCACGCTTTTTACACTCTTCGGCAAGGGTTCTTCTGAGAAGTGAATTTGCCGAAACACCGCCTGCGATTACAAGCTTTTTCTGTCCCAGGTCTTCAGCCGCCTTGATAAAGTTTGTAACAAGGCAATCGACAACGGCATAGCGGAATGATGCACAAACATCGGCTTTGTTAAGCTCAACACCCTTTTGTGCCGAATTGTGAATGAGGTTGATTACGGCTGTTTTAAGTCCCGAAAAGCTGAAATCATACGGCGCATCGTGAACTGCGGGACGAGGGAGCTTGAATGCAAACGGATTGCCGTTTTCCGCAACTCTGTCCATTTCAATTCCGCCCGGATACGGCATTCCCATTGTCCTTGCGGCTTTGTCAAAAGCCTCGCCTGCGGCATCATCACGGGTTTTGCCGATAATTTTCATCTTTGTGTAGTCCTCAACCATAACAATATGGCTGTGACCGCCTGACACAACAAGGCAGAGGAACGGCGGTTTTAATTCTTTATTTGAAATATAATTTGACGCAATGTGTGAACGCAGATGGTGAACAGGAACAAGCGGAATTCCTGTTGCAAGTGAAAGTCCTTTTGCAAAATTCACTCCCACAAGCAACGCTCCGATAAGTCCGGGGGCATATGTAACGCCGATTGCGTCAATGTCGGAAAGCCTGCAGTCTGCATCTTCAAGAGCCTGTCTTACAACAGGAACAATTGCCTCTGCGTGACGGCGTGATGCGATTTCGGGAACAACACCGCCGTAAAGCTTGTGTTCCTCAACCTGAGAAGCAACCACCGAGGATATTATGTTTCTGCCGTCCTCAACAACCGCTGCCGCAGTTTCGTCACAGGACGATTCTATTGCGAGTATCTTCATAATTTTCCTTTCACTACGAAACATTTATGATGAAGTTCCGTAATATCGTTAATATAATGTTTTATTACATATATATGTCAAAAACAGCGTGTCATTAAAACAGCGTTTTCGGTTGGAGATGAGTAGTAATTTTTCCTCTCTCCCACCTTGATGAATCCGAATTTTTCATAGAGAGAACGGGCGTTCCCGTTACTTTCACGAACCTCAAGAGTGAGAAAGCAAAGGTTATTTTTCTTGGCATAGGTCACAAGCGTTTCAACAAGCGCCGAACCTATTCCCCGATTTCTGTGTGTACCGTCAACGGCAACATTGAAAATGTAACCCTCATCAACAACAACACTCATTCCTATATATCCGACAACGGCATTGTCTTCCGTTGCGGTAAAAAACAGCGAGGTTTCGTTGTTCAGTTCTTCTTCAAGGCTGTTAAACGACCACGGATGCGAAAAACACCGCTGTTCAAGCTGTGCAACCGCCTCAAGCTGATTTTCGGTCATTCTGTCAATTTTCATACGCTTTTAATATTTCCTTTACAGAATTAACAATTTCATCACGGCAATGTCTGTACACCTCAATGTCGCCGCCGTAAGGATCGCTTATACCGAGCACGGCGATTTTTTCGGGCTGTACAAGAAAAAACTGCATCAACATTTTTGCGTGACTTTGCGACATACAGTAAAATTTTTCGTATTTTTCAATGCCGGCATCAGCTACGGCTGTTGAAGCTTTACCCGAAAGGTCAATTCCGATTTCCTTACAGGCAATCACGGAATTTTCCGACACGGGAAGTCCCGTTGAGGTTGCAATGCCAAAGCTTTCCGCCCTGACACAAACACCGTTTTTCTCTGCCATATCATTAAAAATTGCCTCTGCCATGGGACTGCGACAGGTGTTGCCCGTGCAGACAAAGGCAATCGTTCTGTTATCCTTTTGCATCATACCAAGTCCTTCCGATTGCCGCATCGGCTGTGAGCGGAACGCTCATTTTAACTGCGTTTTCCATTTCTTCCTGAACGATGAGTGCAACTCTCATGCTCTCATCCTGCGGAGCTTCAACAATAAGTTCGTCGTGAACCTGCAGCACAAGCCTTGCACGGAGATTTTCGGCTTTCATTCGCTCGTCAACCTTAATCATTGCAATTTTGATAATGTCTGCGGCTGTGCCCTGAATAGGCATATTTCTTGCAACTCTCTCGCCGAATGCACGGATCATATGCTTGCTCGAGGTGAGTTCGGGAAGATTTCTTCTTCTGCCGAACATCGTTTCAACATAGCCGTCAGCGTTCGCCTTTTCGACAACATTTTTCATATAGCTGTCAACACCGCTGTAATGGGCAAGATAGCTTTCAATGTAGTGCTTCGCCTCTTTATTTGAAACACCGATATCCTTTGCAAGTGAAAATGCGCCGATTCCGTAAACAATACCGAAGTTAACAGCCTTTGCACGGCTTCTCATAATCGGAGTTACCATATCAAGCGGCATATTGAACACCTGTGACGCTGTGATTGCGTGGATATCTTCGTTATCCTTGAAAGCTTTAATCATATTTTTGTCACCCGAAATATGGGCAAGCACACGGAGTTCAATCTGCGAATAGTCGGCGTCAACAAGCGCCCAGCCCTCTCTTGCACAGAAAAACTTTCTCATCTCTCTGCCAAGCTCGGTTCTTACGGGGATATTCTGGAGATTCGGCTCTGTTGAGCTGATTCTGCCTGTTCTTGTTTCGGTCTGATTGAAATTTGAATGGATTCTGCCGTCATCTGCAATGACCTTTAAAAGTCCCTCGCAGTAGGTTGAATTCAGCTTTGAGAGCGTTCTGTATCTCAGCACCATTTCAACAACGGGATGTTCATACCTCAGGCTTTCAAGCACCTCTGCATTTGTGCTGTAACCGCTCTTCGTTTTCTTTTTGCAAGGGAGTCCGAGGTTTTCAAATAAAACTACGCCAAGCTGTTTGGGAGAATTGATGTTAAACTCACAGCCCGCACTTTCGTAAATTGCGGTTTCAAGCTCCTTAATCTGTGCAGAAAGCATTTCGCCGTAGCTTTCAATGCCCTGTCGGTCAACACAGACACCGATATTTTCCATTCTTGCAAGCACCTTTGCAAGCGGAATTTCAATTTCACTTAACAACTTTTCCTGACCGTGAGCCTTGATTTTATCTCCGAGTTTTTCGCACAATTCTGCGTAACAGGCAAATGCCTCGTATTTTTCATTCTGCTCATCAGTGCAGACAGGCAGAGCGATTTCGTAAGAGGCACAAAGATTTTTGTCCGAATAATCCTTTGACGACGGTTCAATCAGATATGCCGCAAGCTCAATATCAAACACAATATTTTCAACATCAATATTTTTCTCATCGGCATAAGCGTAGAGCGTTTTGATGTTTCTTGTGTACTTTTCAAGTTCACTGTCGGCAATAAACTTAACAAAAAGTTCTTCGTCCGTGCTTATATACACCTTGCCGTCAAAAAGTACGGCAAAGGATTTTAATTCTTTATTCTCTTTTTCAAAGTTGAGATAGAGCTTTTTCTCTGACTTAACATTTTTTAAAAGTTCATTTTCGTCAAAATCAGACACAACCTCAAACGAATTTTTCTCAACCTTTTCGGGCTTTGCATTTTTGTCAGCCTTGATGCCGTATTTTTCTATTAAAGAAAACAGTTCAAGCTTTGCCATAAATCCGGCACATTCATCGGCATCTTTCATATCTACAACATAATTTTCGATACTTGTGTCAACAGGAGCGTTGCAGTTTATTTCACCGAGCATACGGCTGAGAATTGCATTTTCCTTTGACGCAGTCAGCTTTTTACGCACACCGTCCTTGATTTCAAGTTCATCAAGATGGTCATAGATATACTCAACCGTGTGATATCTCTGAATGAGGTCGCCTGCACCCTTTGGTCCTATTCCCGCAACACCCGGAATATTATCCGAAGTATCGCCCTGAATCGCCTTGATTTCTATAAGCTCCTTTGGAGTTACACCGTAAGCTTCAAGAATCTTTTCGGGGGTATAAAGTATATCCTGTTTGTTTGAGCAAAGATGAACGCTTGTTTTGTCCGACACAAGCTGAAGGCTGTCACGATCACCTGTTGCAATAACGCACTCGTTTCCGTTTTCTTCACAAGCCTTGGCGAGCGTACCGAGAATATCGTCAGCCTCAAAGCCCTCACAGGTAACCAGCCTGTAGCCTAAAAGGGTAAGAAGCTTTTTCAGCGGTTCCATTTGTGACGCAAGCTCCTCCGGCATACCTTTTCGTGTTGCCTTGTAGCCTGCATAAGCCTTGTGTCTGAAGGTAGGTGTTTTCAGGTCAAAGGCAATCGCCACGGCGTCTGGATTTTCTTCATTTTTAATTTTGTACAGCATTGTAAGAAATCCGTAAATTGCATTTGTAAACTGACCGTCCTTTGTAGTAAGCGGTCTTATTCCGTAAAACGCACGGTTTACAATGCTGTTTCCGTCAACAGCAAGTAATCTCATAATTTATACATCACATTCTCAATTTTTCCGTCTTTAATGTAAATTCTCGGAACACGCTTTCCGACAAGACAGACGGTTTCGTAGTTTATAGTTCCTGTATTTTCGGCAAGTGAATCTGCAGTAGGCCCACCGTTTTCGCCTGTACCGAATACGACAACCTCGTCACCTGTCTTGACATCTTCAATATCGGTAATATCAAGCATTGTCTGATCCATACATATTCTGCCCACAATTTTCGCTTTCTTTCCGTTCACCGTCATATATCCGTCTTTTGCATTCTGTCTGATGAATCCGTCAGCGTATCCGATAGGAACGGTTGCAATTTTCATCTTTCTGTCGGCTGTAAAAGTTCTGCCGTAGGAAATTGTTGCACCCTTTTGAACCTCTTTTACAAAAGCGACAACTGTTTTAAGAGTCATTGCAGGAACAAGGTCAAGTCTGTCGGCAAGCTTTGATGACGGAGCAAGTCCGTAGAGGATAATACCTGCCCTTACCATATCGCAACAGGTTTCGGGGTAATCTTCAATTGCGCCGCTGTTTGAGCAATGAACAACGCTGATATCAACGCCTCGCTTTTTAAGGCTGTCACGCACATGAATAAAGTTTTCATACTGCTTGTTTGTGAACTCTCTGCCCTCGGCATCTTCATCAGACACACAAAAGTGAGTAAAAAGCCCCTCAACTTCAAGATTCGGAAGACAACAAGCCTCGCAAATTTCTTCAATAGAATATTCATCCCGTGGGAACTCCTGACACATAAAGCCGATTCTTGACATTCCCGAGTCAACCTTGATGTGCATTTTGCAGATACAATCCTCTTCAACACATTTTTCGGAAAGCTCCTTTGCATACTCAAGTGAAAAAACAGCCTGAGAAATATCATATTCAGCAAGATTTTCAGCTTCTGAAACGGGAGTGTAGCCAAGAATCACAATAGGGAGTTTTGAACCGCTTTTTCTGATTTCTATACCCTCGTCAATATTTGAAACAGCAAAAAAATCCGCTCCGAGTTTTTCATAAATCTGTGAAAGCTCAACCGCACCGTGGCCGTAGCCGTCAGCCTTTATAACACAACAGACCTTTGTATCGTCTGCAACCTTATTTCTTATTACATTATAGTTATGCTCAATTGCATTAAGTGAAATTTCAGCCCAAGTTCTTTTTACCATATTCATTTCTATCTCTCCACATACCTTTTCAGTCAATTTGCAATCAATGTAATTATAATACTTTTGATTCTTCAAATCAACACAAAATCCCCCTTTAAATGCATATAAAGGTTATTTTATTCGTAATTATGCGCAAAATATTACTCCTGAATTTTTGCAAATGCACAAATCATCTGCACGAAAGCCCTAAATACTGCAATTCACTTGATTTATTTATTCATTTTTGGTAGAATTAAAAGGTATTTGATTTATAAATTTAATTTCAGGAGGGGCATAATGACAACAAACAACATAATAGTTCTTTGTGCGTTTATAGCTTATATGATTATTATGATCGTAATAGGCTTTGTTTGTTCAAAGGGCAACAAGAACAATGAGGACTACTTTCTCGGCGGCAGAAACCTCGGCAGTTGGACAGCCGCAATGTCGGCGCAGGCATCTGATATGAGCGGTTGGCTTTTGATGGGACTTCCGGGTGCTGTATACCTTGCCGGCACAGGCGAGGCATGGATTGCCGTAGGACTTCTTATCGGCACAATTCTCAACTGGTACATTGTTTCGGCAAGACTTCGTAAATACACAATTGTGGCAGGCAACTCACTCACTATTCCGAGCTTTTTCAAAAATCGCTACCGTGACCATAAAAACATAATCAAGATTGTTTCGGCATCAATCATCGCAGTTTTCTTCACGGTTTACACAGCATCGGCATTCAGTTCGGGAGCAAAGCTTTTTGCAACACTCTTCTCGGACAGCGCAAGCGGTGACGAAAACTACAATCGTGTTTATGTTATCGGTCTTATCGTTGCCGCAGTAGTAATTCTTGTATATACATTTATGGGCGGTTTCAAGGCAGTTTGTACAACCGACCTCATTCAGGGACTTATGATGATTGTTGCAATCCTTTCCGTTCCGGTGCTTGCATATGCAATTCTCACATTTGACACAAGCTTCAGTTCTGCACTTGCCGCAAAAGGTGTTGAACAGCCTGCTCAGTTCCTTAACTTCTTTGTAAACGGTGACGGAACGCCTGTTTCGGCTGTTTCGATTATTTCAAACCTTGCGTGGGGACTCGGTTACTTCGGTATGCCGCATATTCTCGTCAGATTCATGGCTGTAAAGAGCAATGAAGAAATCAAAAAGTCAAGAAAAATTGCTGTTGTTTGGGTAATTATTTCACTTACTGCGTCATGCCTTATCGGTCTTATCGCAAGAGGCTACCTTACAGCACAGCTTGACGATGCAACAAGCGAATCTGTATTCATCAGAACAATCCAGCAACTTTTCTCAGGCAACGGCGTGCTTATCTTTATCGGCGGTATTTTCCTTTGCGGAATCCTTGCCGCAATTATGTCAACAGCAGACAGTCAGCTTCTCGTTACTGCGTCGGCTGTTTCGGAGGATCTTTACAAAGGTGCTGTTAAAAAGAATGCAAGCGAAAAGAGTTCGCTTTTGGTCGGCAAAATTGCAGTTGCAGTTGTTGCTGTAATTGCATTCTTCATTGCACTTAATCCTAAATCAAGCATCATGGGACTTGTTTCGGATGCATGGGCAGGATTCGGTTCGGCATTCGGACCTGTTGTTTTGTTGGCACTTTTCTGGAAACGCTCAACACTTTCGGGTGCAATCAGCGGTATGGCAACAGGCGCTCTGACAGTTATCATATGGGACTATATTCCGCTTGTAAACGGTCAGACGCTTTATGCGGCAACAAATCTTTATTCACTTGTTGTAGGCTTCGGACTTGCACTTATTGTGAATGTTATTGTTTCTCTTCTTTCAAAAAAGCCGTCGAAAGAAATCATGGACGAATTTGATTCAATTAAAAATATTGAAGTATAAAACGCAGAGGCAGTCGCTTTATAACGACTGCCTTTTTTGTGCCTGAATTTAATTTTTTCCGAAAATAAGAAAAATAAGGCATGGAATATCACAAAAATCAATTGAAATGTGCAAATCTTTGTAGTATAATCTATCATATTGTTTGTTACTATTTTATTTTTCAGAAAAGAGATTGATATGAAACTTTTAGAAGACAGAATTCTTAAAGACGGACATATTGGTGCCGACAATGTGTTAAAGGTTGACAGCTTTCTCAATCATCAGATTGATGTCAGTTTTGTGTGTGAGCTTGGCAAGGAATTTTACAGGCTTTTTAAGGACGAAAACATAACAAAAATTCTGACAATCGAAGCGTCGGGAATCGGCATTGCCTGTCTTGCGGCTCAGTATTTTGGTGTTCCCGTTGTTTTTGCAAAAAAGACAAAGACAATTAATATTTATTCCGATACATACAACGCAACAGTCCACTCATACACTCATAAAAAGGACTATGACATAGTTGTTTCAAAGGAATTTTTGAGCAAAGAAGACAACGTGCTTATCATTGACGATTTTCTTGCAAAGGGCAGCGCCTTAACGGCACTTCTTATGCTGATTGAAAAAGCAGGCGCAAAAACAGCAGGCGCCGGAATTGTTATCGAAAAGGCATATCAGGGCGGCGGCAGCCTTGTTCGTGATATGGGCATAAGAGTTGAATCTTTAGCAAAAATCAAGTCAATCAGTAAAAAAGACGGCATCGTGTTCTGCAAGCAGTAATAACATACTGCTTGCTTATACTTGACTTTTGCTGATATTTATAGTATTATCTAACGGTAGGTCTTGCAGAAATTAAAAATGCGGGTGTGGCGGAATTGGTAGCCTTGCGACCGCTGCCTGTGGCAGATAAAGGGAGCAATGCGCTGTCTGAAATAACGAGCAAAAGGAAGTACATTTATGTGCGACGCATTGCGACTATATTTCAGACCGGAAAACGCGCGTATCACTTCGCAAAACCACTATTTATATTTCAGTTTAATATTTGCACCTGTGGCGGAACTGGCAGACGCGCTAGATTTAGGTTCTAGTTTCGAGAGGAGTGCAGGTTCAATTCCTGTCAGGTGCACCAAAGAAGAATCGATACTTTTGTATCGGTTCTTTTTTACTTATGCTAACTCTGACTGATAGTAACTGATACTAATTGATATCAATTAGTATCAGTTACTCAAATAAATACAACTACAATAAACACATAAAAAATCCCCCGACAGCGGTTTCCGTTAGGCTGTCGGGGGATTTTCAGTATTAACATCGTGACGGAGACGGAGGCGGTCAAAGCACATCACGAACTTCAAATGCTAATATAATTTTGAATCGTTCTTCAAAGGTTTTAAGGTTATTGCCGAGAATCTTTTTGATTTTTGCAAGCTGATAATTTATGTTGTTGCGGTGAACAAAGGTTTGCTGAGCAACCCTATGAACACTTCCGTCATACTTTAGGTAAAGTCTTAAAAAGCTCATATAATCCGTGCCGTTGTCACGGTCATACACTTCAAGCTTTTTGAGATTCTCGTTATAGATACTTTCAAGCAATGAAATATCGTCAACCGCAAGAATCAGCTTTTTAACTTCAAGTCGGTCATAGAACATAGGTGTCATATCTGTACGGACGGCAAGCCTTAACATTCTTAAAACAATCTGGTATGTTTTCGGGAGTGATTTCAGCTTGTTATTTGTTTTGCTCACTGCCACATACAGCTTGTTGACGCTTATATACCTCTCCTTTTCCGACTGAATTTTTTCGGCTATGCTTTCAATTTCATCATCGGAAAAGTCATTGAGGACATAGAACATCATGTAGGAATAAATTGTTCGTTCAAATGCCGATTCAAGCTTTCTTGAAGAAATATGGTCAGCCATATCGGCTTTCACACCGATGATTGCATCACCGATTGCTTTATTTCCGTAACCGAGATTGAGGTTTACAAGCTGTGATGACATATCTGTATATCTGTTACCGTCAAAATCGTAAAAGTAAATTCCGTCTGCCTTTGCAACGGGAATCGGATTGAGATTACCCTGCTTGCTCCATGACTGGAGGACATATTTCTTATGGTTTTCAACAATTTTCTCAGGTGTCATAATAATTTCCCCTTTTTAAGATACCAAAAAAGATAAACAGAAAAGGAGCCTCCTTTTCAGAAGCTCCTTTGCTTTGCGTCTTTTTTGTTTATGCCATTATTATATCACCAAAATATGGTTATGCAATATTTTTCGGCACAATATTCTTTGTGCTAAAGCACAATGTTTTCGGAGATATTTCTTGAATTTATGACCTTTTCGTCATTTTACATACAAATTTCGTGAAATGTCCACTTCTTGTTTGTATGCTGTAATTAACAATTACTCGTTTTCCTTTTTCTTTGTTGTGCCAAGGCTGAGTATAATTCCGGAAATGATAATCATTACAACACCTGCGGCACACGGAATTATGTCACCGTAAATCATATTGAAACCGCTTTCTGTCGCAGCCTGTCCGCTGATGATTGTATATTCACCTGACGGCATACTGCTGAGTGAATATGTTGTGCCGTCGATTGTAACATTGAAATTTTCCGAACGAATCATTTCGTCTGTAATATCTGCGCTTTTAAGACCGTTATCGCCAAGGTTCATATTTGTGCTTACAACTTCGCCGTTCTTAACGATGATTGTATCACCCTTGCAGCTTTTTGCAATATCAGCACCGATAACAGCCGAATAGTCGCTTGTATTTGTATCAATAATAACGATGCCGCCCTCTGTTCTTGCAACGCAAGCCATGAGGTTATACACACCGTCCTCGCCCTCAACGGCTGTCGGCTCTGAAATACTCTTGACCTTCATACCCTTGAGGTTAGCCTTGAACTGCTTTGTTGTTTCGTCATCAAGGAAATTTGTGCCGACCTTTTTATCGTCTGACGATGCGATAATCTTGCCGTCAGCATCTGTCATAACAAATGAATTGATGCCGAGGTTCTTTACAAGTGCGGCATTTGTGTCAGCCGAAGTATTTTCCGTAACAACACTTGCAATTACATTTGCCTTTTCAAAAAGTGAGTTCATAAACTCAAATTTAGTGTAGTTATAGTTATCGCTGTATTCTGTAAGCTGAGCCTTTGCGTCATCAAGATATGTCTGATTTGAGCTTTCTGTTTTTGTTGAAAGCAAATTGCAAACTACCGAAACGCAAACCATAACAGCAGCAACAATAACTGCCGTTACAACTGCAACGCCTTTTTTTACCAATTTAGAATTACCCATTGTAATCTTCCTTTCAAAATGTTTTGCTTGAATAACTTGAATAAAATAATACCATTATTCGACTTTGTTTTCAAGTACAGTTCGTGAAATAATTAACAACTGCACATAATTTGACAATATTCTGCATTAACCGATTGTGGGATACAGCTCTGCGAAAAAAGATAATTTGAAAAAAATGATACATCTATGATACAATGGCAATATAAACTGTGTCTTGGAGGTGAGGTTGTTGGCTGACATATTGATTGTTGAGGACGAAAAGAATATTTCAAATCTTATTGAAATGGCTCTTTCTCGGCACGGGCACAAAACCGATTGTGTGTTTGACGGCGAAAGCTGTGCCGATGTTCTGGAGAAAAAGCACTTTGATCTTATTCTGCTTGATGTTATGTTACCGAAAATCAGCGGTTTTGAGCTTATGGACTACATCAAAGGCTTTGACACACCCGTAATTTTCATTACTGCAAAATCAGATATATCGGACAGGGTTTACGGGCTTAACCTGGGGGCTGACGATTACATAACAAAACCGTTCAATATTTCGGAACTTCAGGCAAGAGTTGATGCGGTACTGCGAAGATACAACAAGGCAAAAACAAAACTCAGCTTTAAAGACATAGTAATTGACACAAATTCAAGAATAGTCACCAAAAACGGAGTACAAATTGACCTTACATTAAAGGAATACGAAATACTTCTGCTTTTTGTACGCAACAAAAACATTGCCCTTTACCGTGAAATGATTTACGAAAGGGTATGAAATGAACCGTATATGCGTGATACAAGAACCGTGGATCTGCATATTCAGCGGTTAAGAAAAAAGCTTGATTTAAAAGACAACATTCAGTCTGTATATAAAGTTGGTTACCGTCTTGTTGAATAAGCGGAGGGAAAGCCCTAATGAAATTTTCGTGGAAAATATTTTTTATTACCTTTCTTATTATAATTACTTCCTTCGGTGTGGGAGGTTTTCTCCTCATCAACACCGTTTTTACAAACACGCTGAACAACCGCATAGACTCAGCCAAAAAGAACAACAATTACATCACAACGGCACTTTCGGTATATGCAGACAACAATCTGCCCACCTACGGAAACTTGGAATATCTGCGCGTTTCGGCAATCGGATTTGCAAAACAAATTGCAGGCAATTCGGATTCTAAAATCAAAATCGGTTCAATAAACGAGCTCAGCTTTTCGGCAGAAAATGAATTTGCCCACGGTATGTCGGTAAATTCCAGAAAAAGCAGAGTAGTTACTGAAAACAAAAAATACTATATTCAGACAATAAGCAAAATTCAGCTTGTAACCAAAAGCTGTTATATTGAAACTGTTGACAATATAACAAGCGTGTACAGCGACCGTGATATGTACTGCACAATTTATCAGTTCATTCTCATAGGCGTTGCGTTGTTTGCATCAATTCTGCTTGTAATCTTCTCAAAGCTTTTGACAAGACCGCTTGTTAAGCTAAAGGATGCATCAAAGGAAGTTGCCGAGGGCAACTTTAATATGAGAGTAAAGGAAAGCCACGGCATTACATCTTCAACCGAAATAACCGAGCTTTCGCAGAGCTTTAACACCATGGCAGATTATGTTGAAGACTACATTGAACAGCTAAAGCTTGCAACACAGAATCGTGACAACTTTATTGCGGATTTTACCCACGAGTTAAAAACTCCGCTGACATCTGTCATAGGTTATGCGGATATGCTCCGTTCATATGAAATGGAGCCTGAACAACGCAGAGAATGTGCCGACCTTATCTACAAAGAGGGCAGTCGGCTGGAGGCGCTTTCGCTTAATCTGCTAAACCTTATAGTTTTGAAAAATGACGAAATCAAAACCGTAAACATCAGAACGGACATAATTTCCGATGACATTAAAAAGTCTGTTCTCTTTATTTTGAAAAAATACGGTGTGAAACTCAAATTAAATGTTGAAAAAGCAGAAGTCAACGCAGAGCCGTCGCTCTTGAAAACGCTCTTGTACAACCTGATTGACAATGCCTGCAAAGCGAGTGAGAGCGGAAAGCCTGTTACACTCACGGGATATGTTGACAGCGACAGATACCGTTTTTGCGTTACCGACAGCGGTTGCGGAATTGCGGAAGATGACCTTGCCAAAATTACCGAACCGTTTTATATGGTTGACAAATCCCGTTCAAGGAGTATGGGCGGAGCCGGACTCGGACTTTCAATCTGCAACGAAATTGCAAAGCTTCACGGCTCAACTCTTGAAATCGTCAGTGAAGTCGGCAAGGGTACGGACATCAGCTTTACGGTAAGCCTTGCCGATAATTCTGCGGAAAGTGAGGATTTTGAAGATGAAATTTAACCTTAAAAAATCCGCAAAATATATCATCTGCACTTTGCTCACCTTGACCGTAGTCGCAACCGTTGTGTTTCTCCCCCGCTTTTATTATTCGGTAACGGACAATCGGGATTCTGTCGGAAACACAGCCGAAACATTTAAACTTACCGCCGATATAACTACTTTGAGCGGCGGAGAATTTTTGAAACTCGTTTCAAGCGAAGATACCGTCTGGGTTCTTCAAAACAATGCTCCGAAAGCAGAAACTGTAATCAGCTATGCCAAAAAAGCGATAAGCAATCTTGCAAATTCGCTTAAAGACACAAATTTATTTTCCAATATTGCAGGCTACATTCCGCAGTTTTTTACATTTGACAGCTGTAGCGGTTACAAACTTACAATGCGTGGAACACTTGACGGCAATGTAATCGTTTCGTCCGATATTATGTTTGTCGCATGCAACTATGCCAAAGAGGGCGCACGATACGGACTAAACATAACAATGCTGTTTGACACGGAAACCTTTACAATTTATGAGCTTAACATTGATACAACCTACCTGTCGGACAGCGGTACCGAGAGTGAAAATCCGCTGTATTCGGTTATTCCGTACAGCGACAGTTATGAACAGGAGTTGTCCGATGCACTCATAAAATACTGGGGTGTCAGTTCCGATTCAATAACGGTTAATGTAAGTCCCGAATCTTTCAGCATCAACATCTGCCCGCAGCCGTTTTTGGAATACAGCAAAATAAACAACGAACAATTTGATTATTATGTGTTATGAAACAACTATGATACATTTTTGAACAAATTCAGAAACAAGCCTTTTGTATAGTATAGATACACTTACGAAAGGCTTGTTTTTTTATGGATATTAAAGAGTATGAGGAATTTTGTAAAAACAGTAAATACGGAAACTTTATGCAGTCGGCAGACTGGGCAAAGGTTAAAAAAGGTTGGATTCCCGAGTATGTTGCAGTTCGTGATGAAAACGGAAAAATCAACGGTTGTACACTTGTGCTTGTAAAGAAAATACCGATTCTCAACACGGCAATGCTTTATGCACCGAGGGGCTTTGTATGCGACACTCACGACAGTAAAACCGTCAGAAAAATATTTGAGCAGATAAAACTGATTGCAGAAAAATATCACGCATACACACTCAAAACCGATCCGCTGATTGACGAAACCGACTTTATCTCGATTAAAAATCTTGTTGACCTCGGCTTTGTTTATCACGGTGAAAAACGAGGATATGACAACACCCAATGCAAAGAAAATTATGTGCTTGACATAAAAGATAAATCGTGTGATGAAGTTTTTGCAAATTTTAAATCAAAATGGCGGTACAACATCCGCCTTGCAATAAGGAAAGGTGTTGAGTGTAAATTCTGCGGTGAAGATGAGCTTGACAATTTTATGGAGCTTATGAAAGAAACAGGCAGGCGTGACGGCTTTGAAATTCGTTCGGAAGAATATTTCAGAAATTTTTTACAGGCATTTCACGGCAACGCAAAGCTATGTATCGCAAAACTTGACGGAAAAGTTTTGTCGGGTGCATTGCTTGTAAATTATGCAAATGTTGCAAGCTATGTTTACGGCTGTTCATCAAACGAATACAGAAAATATATGCCGAATTATCTTATGCAATGGACGATGATTAAGTACGCAATTGAGAGCGGCTGCCATACATACGATTTTTGCGGTATTCCCTATTGGTATGACGAAACACATAAAAACTACGGTGTCTACCGCTTTAAACAGGGATTTAACGGCAAAGTCAAAACCTATGCCGGCGAGTTTGACTATGTTTTCAGAAACGGAGTAAATCACATTGCCGACCTTGCACTGAAACTGAAAAAGCTTGTGTGAAATATTCATCTGCGTTGAATTTGCAAACCGTATATGCTAAAATGGAGTGGGTAAAATTATCCCACTCCATTTTGTATGCATATGAAAAATTAAGGAAGCCGCCCTGATTGCTCAGAACGGCTTCCAAGGTAAATGGTTATTTGGCAGGCGTCGCATCTCCTGCATCTCTCAAGGTTTCCCTTTGTCAAGCCATCGGCGTGTGGTCGCAAC
>ENA-UEQP01001497-UEQP01001497.1-human-gut-metagenome-genome-assembly--contig:-NODE-1497-length-20864-cov-4.056766_pt1 | contig 20864 bp, 16 predicted proteins | sample MGYA00242951_ERZ507951 | MGnify/ENA primary metagenome ERZ507951 (study PRJEB26167, sample SAMN06115539) | human gut metagenome | host: Homo sapiens | place: China:Shanxi | collected 2015-11-18...
GATGGAAAAGGCAGCCGTCCGGCAGATTCATCGGGTCCATGTTGTTCTCCCACATCTTCTCCTTGTGGGCCGCGTTCCGGTATTCCGGCAGCGAATAGAGCAGGTGCCGGCTGTAGGGATGCACCGGGTTTTTATAAAACTGTTCAACCGGCGCGAATTCCACAATCTGCCCGCAGTACATGATGGCAATCTCGTTGCAGCACTGGGCCACAACACCCAGGTCGTGGGTGATGAAGAGCACGGCCATACCGCGCTTGCGGCTCTGCTCCGTGATGAGGCTGAGGATCTGCCCCTGGATGGTGGCGTCGAGAGCCGTGGTGGGCTCGTCCGCCAGCAGCAGGTCTGGCTTGCAGGCCAGGGCCATGGCGATCATCACGCGCTGGCGCATGCCGCCGGAAAGCTGGTGGGGATAATCGTCATAGCGGCTCTCCGCTGCGGGGATGCCCACCTCGGAGAACAGGCGGATGACCTCCTGCCGCGCCTCGCTGCGGGACAGGCCCAGATGCAGGCGCAGGGGCTCCGCGGTCTGCATGCCCACCTTCAGCACCGGATTGAGCGAGGTCATGGGTTCCTGGAAGATCATGGCGATATGGCGGCCCCGCAGGGCGCGCATCTCTTCCGGGGGCATGGTGCGCAGGTCGCGGCCGCGGAACAGGATACGGCCGCTGATATGGGCATTCTCGGGCAGCAGATGCAGGATGGCGCGGGCCGTGAGGCTTTTTCCGCAACCGGATTCGCCCACCAGGCAGGTGATGCCCGCCGGGGGCAAGCTGAGGCTGACGGCATGGACGGCGGGCAGGATGCCGTCGTCGGTGCTGAAGCTGACGGAAAGCTGTTCCAGAGTGAGGGTATCGTCCAGGTTCATGGGCGGCGTGTTCCCCGGCTGTTGGGTTGGGCGGGCCTGTGCCTGACGGGCACGGCGCGGCAGGTTTGAAAAAGGGAAGGAGTCTTTCCTTGCGGAAACGGCTCCTTCCCCCGGATGTCGTCGCGATGACGGCGGATCAGCGCTTGACGCGCGCCTCGCGGTACTGGATGTAGGCCTCGCGTACGGCGATGTATGGATCAACGGCGATGCCGCTCAGGCTTTCGTAGGTGGGCAGCAGGTCGTCCAGCGCATTGAAGCGCAGGTAGAGCTCGGAAGCCGTGGCCAGCTCCCAGGGATGGACGAAGAAGAAGGCATCGGTGGCGCAGTCGCCCGCAAAGCCGATGCTCTCGCGCACGGAGCTGGGCCCCAGGAAGGGCCAGACGATGTAGAAGCCGTGCCCGATGCCCCAGCGGCCCAGGGTCTGGCCGAAGTCCTCGCCACCGGGATCGATGTCCACCAGGATCTTCTTGGTGCCGGCCACATCGGCAAAGCCGCCCAGGCCCACGGTGGTGTTCATGCAGAAGCGCCCGAATTCCACGAAGGCTTCCTTGACGCGGAACTGCAGCAGGCTGTTGATCATGCGCTTGGGCATGAGGATGTTGGCATAGAAGTTTTTGACACCGCCCCGGATGGGCTGGGGAACGACGGTCTCGTAGAAGTTGTAGACCGGCTTGGCGACATGCAGGAAGAAGATGCCGTTGAAAGCGAACCAGAAGCGGTTCCAGGGCTCCAGCGGGTCGGCGATGCTGGTCAGGGGCTCACTGTCGTAATCGTCCAGAGAATCCCCGTCGGACAGCTGTTCGTGGGCATAGGGGTGCACGGAGATGGCCCCGGCCGGCATGGTGGGACTGCTGCTGTCGTACAGGCTCGACGGCGCGTGGTCCGTGGCCGGAGCGGCCGGGGCGGCACCGGCGGGCACGGCGCACAGGAGCGTCAGCAGCAGGAGCGGGACTAGGATAAGGGGACGCATGCTCTCTCCGTTTGGCGGCTATTTGCCGACCGGCTGCTTGCGCACTTCGTCAGCCTTGGCCTTGACGCGGGCGATGAGTTCGTCAGGGGTGCCGCTGGTCAGGATATCCTGGAACTGGGTGCGGTAGTTTTTGACCAGGCTCAGGTTCTCCACGATGATGTCATAGACGCGCCAGCTGTTGTCCTTGGCCATCATGCGGTAGGCCACGGGCACGCGGGTGCCGTCCTTCATGGTGATCTCGGTGCGGACTTCCACACGGGTCTTGGCGGCGTTGGCGATCTCGCCGGTATAGGCCACCTGTTCGCCGTTATAGCCGTCCACCTTGTTCAGGTAGGTGGTCAGCAGCAGGTCGGCAAAGGCATTGCTGAAGCTCTTTTTCTGGGCGGCGGAGAATTCCTTCCAGCGGGGGCCCACCGTACGGGACGAGAACTCGCCGAAATCGAAGATATGGTAGACCTCGTCCTCGATCTGGCGGCGCAGGGGCGGCCGGGTGGCGGGGTTCACATAGTCGGGGTTCTTGATGCAGTCCAGCACGCGGCTGATGGAGACCTCCAGGGCCTTGCGGGCGGGAGAGGCTTCGGCCGCGTCGGCGGCGGGGGCAAAGCCGGGCAGGGACAGACACAGGGTGAGGGCGGCACCGGCCAGCAGGCCGAGCACCGTGCGACGGTTGTTCATATTACACACCTCCCAGGGCGTATTTGCTGATAAGGGATTCGATGTCCACGGCGGATTCCGTCTCTTCCAGGGTGTCGCCGGAAGCCAGGATGTCTTCGGAACCGCCGGCGGTCAGGTTGACGTACTTGTCACCGATAAGGCCGCTGGTCTTGACCGAGGCGATGGTATCGGCCGGCAGCTGCAGGTCCTTGTCCAGGATCAGGACCACACGGGCCTGGCGCCGGGAAAGGTCGTCATCCAGCTTGATGGAGGCCACACGGCCCACGGGCACACCGGCCATCTCCACGTCGGCGCCCACGCGCAGACCGGAAACGGAGTTGAAGTTGGCCACAAGCTCAAAGCCCTTGCTGTCGAAGACCTCCATCTTGCCGAGCTTGATGGTCAGGTAGGCCACACAGACAAGGCCCAGCAGGACGAAGATGCCGACAGCGGTCTGGCGGAAAGAATTCATGGCAATTTCCTTGTGCGGCAATGCCGCGCTATGGTTATACGCCCGGCAGGGGCAATATTCAAGGTGCGTCCGCAACGATATACGGCAACTCTCGTTGGCGGCTCGCCGGGTCTCAGACGATGGATGCGGCGGCACGGTCCCTGTGCGGGGCCGCAGGGCCGGAGGGGAGGCCGGCCCCCGCCTAGGTCCTGAACCACCGGTCCAGGGCGGCGCTCACGCACGGATCGGCCGGGGCGTCGGCCAGGCTCTCCTCGTCGCCGCCTTCACGGCGCAGGAACTGGAGCAGGTACGGATCCCGGCTGGCCTCCAGCTCCGGCAGGGTACCGGAAAAGATGGCCCTGCCCTCGCGCAGCACCAGCACATGGTCGGCGATGCAGCGCAGGCTGGCCAGGTCATGGCTGACCACCACGATGGTCATTTCCGGGTACTGGCGGTGCATGGCCTGCAGCAGGGTATCCATGCGCGCGGCCGTGATGGGATCCAGACCGGACGTGGGCTCGTCACACAGCAGGATGCGCGGCTCGGCGATGAGGGCCCGGGCAAGGCCCGCCCGTTTGCGCATGCCGCCCGAAAGCTGGTTGGGGAAATAATCGGCAAAGTCTTCCAGCCCCACCATGCGCAGGACGCGCAGCCCGGCTTCGCGCAGGACGTCCTTGGGCAGGCGCAGATGCTCGCTGAGGGGCAGGCAGACGTTCTGCACCAGGGTCAGGGCGCCCAGCAGGGCACCGTCCTGGAAAAGCACGCCCATGCGGCGGCGGATGCGCCGGGCCTCGGCATGGGGCAGGCTGAACAGGTCCTGGCCGCCGATGAGCAGGTTGCCGCTGATGGGGCGCGAAAGGCCGATGATGTGGCGCAGCAGGGTGGACTTGCCGCAGCCGGAGCCCCCCAGGATGACGGAGACCTTGCCTCCGGGCAGGGTGGCGTTGATGTCATGCAGCACGGCGTGGTCGCCGTAGCCTACGGAAAGGGAAGAAAAAGAGATGTCCCAGGCGTTCATGGTCACCTACAGCAGGAAGGAGGTCAGCACATAGTCGGCCACCAGGATGAGCACGCAGGAGATGACCACGGCCGAGGTGGTGGCGTTGCCCACGGCTTCGGGGCCCACACTGTCACGCCGCATGTGGGTGGTGTAGCCCTGATGGCAGCAGACCGTGGCCACCAGCAGGCCGAAGACCAGGGATTTGATGAAGCCCCCGGCCACGTCGTTCATGGTCACGGAACTGGCGATGCGGTACAGGTACGCGCCTTCGTTGATATGCAGCATGAGCACGCCGGTCAGGTAGCCGCCGATGATGCCGATGACGTCGAAGATGGCCGTGAGCAGGGGGAAGGCCAGCAGCGAGGCCACCAGACGGGGGCTGACCAGATAGGCCATGGAGTTGATGTCCATGACGTCCAGGGCGTCGATCTGGTCGGAGATGCGCATGACGCCGATCTCGGCCGCCATGGAGGACCCGGCGCGTCCGGCCAGCATGATGGCCGTGAGCACGGGGCCCAGTTCGCGGATGAGGCTCAGCGAGACGGCCGAGCCCAGCATGCCCACGGAACCGAACTGGACGAGGGTGTAGTAGCCTTGCAGGCCCAGCACCATGCCGCAGAAGATGCCGATGAGCAGGATGACGAACAGGGATTTGTAACCGATGACGTACAGCTGCTGGATGGTACGGGGGACGATACGGGGACTGGTGAAGATATGGCGCAGGCCGTCGAGCATGAAAAGGGTCACGGCGCCCAGACTGTCCAGCATGCGCAGCACAGCGGCGCCCAGCCGGTTGCAGAACGTCAGGATGCTGCTCATAAAGGGTATCACGCCTCACTAGCGGGGGCGGGGTTTGCCGCCTACCCGTTTTTTGGATTTTTGCAGGGGAGAACCGAGCCGCATGCGTTGCAGCTCTTCTTTCAGGTTGGCGGCATCCAGATCCGTGCCGCGCATGTGGACCATGACCAGGGTCAGCTTGCCGCTTTTCTGGCCGCGTGTGCGCAGGCCCTGGCCTTCCAGGCGCTGGCGCAGGCGGTCGGCATCGTCCACATTGCGGAAGGCCGCCACCTGGAACACGAAATCGTACAGGGGCGCGGCGTTCGTCGCCGCCTGGGGCCTGGTGGCCGGGGCCGCCGTTTTTTCGGGAGCGGGCTGGGCCGCGCCCTTGGGGGCATTGCCCCAGGCCGCGAGACCGTTGCCCGAAGGCTTGTTGAAAGGATGCGAGTTTTTGGCGGCAGGAGCGGCGGCCGGTGCGGCGGGGGCTGCCGCGGCATCCCCTTCGGGAGCGGCAGGGGCGCCGCCCACGGGCTGCTGGCCCAGATCGGCCAGTTTGTCCCGCAGGCTCGCGTCTTCGGAACCGGCCATGGCCTTGTCCATCTCGGCCAGGGTCTCCCTGTCGGGACGGCCGATGCCGGTCAGTTCCCGCATCTCTTCGCCGGGGTTCTGACCGTGCCCCACCATATAGCCCATGAAGAAGGCCCAGCCTATGCAGGCCAGCATGACGATGCAGATGGCCCCCGCGGCCAGGGGCGGCAGCGTGAAGCTGAAACCGCCCTTGGGCACAGAGGGAGCGATACGCTGGCGGATCTTTCGCAAAGGCTGGGCCATAGGATCTACATGACCTCGGGAGCGCTCACGCCCAGCAGGTCAAGGCCGTTGCGCAGCACCTGGCTCACGGCGCGCAGCAGGGCCAGACGCGAGAGGGTGCGGGCCGTATCGTCGGCCAGCAGCACCTGATGCTTGGCGTAGTAGCTGTGCAGCATGCCGGCCAGATCCATCAGGTAGTGGCTGACGTGATGCACGGCCAGGGCCTGGGCAGCGGTGGCCACCATGTCCTCGAAACCGGCCATCTTGCGCAGCAGGGCCATATCTTCGGGGGTGTCCAGGGCCGCCAGCAGTTCGTCCGTGGCGGCGGCGGGCAGGGTGATGCCGCGTTCCTCGGCACGGCGCAGCACGGCGCAGATGCGGGCATGGGCGTACTGCACATAGTACACGGGGTTGTCCAGGCTGCGCTGCTTGGCCAGCTCCAGGTCGAAGTCCAGGCTGGTGTCGCTCTTGCGCGAAAGGAACATGAAGCGGGCCGCGTCGGCACCCACTTCCTTGACCACGTCGGCCAGGGTCTCGAAGGTGCCCGCGCGGGTGGACATGCTCACGGGCTTGCCGCCCTGGAGCAGGTTCACCAGCTGGATGAGCACCACGTCGAAGCTTTCGCGGGGCTTGCCCATGGCGGTGATGGCGGCGCGCATGCGGGGCACGTAGCCGTGGTGGTCGGCGCCCCAGATGTCGATGAGCCAGTCATAGCCGCGCTGGAACTTGTTGTGGTGGTAGGCGATGTCCGAGGCGAAATAGGTCAGGCTGCCGTCGGACTTGCGCAGCACGCGGTCCTTGTCGTCGCCCAGGGCCTGGGTGGCGAACCAGAAGGCACCGTCCTTGTCGAAGGTGTGCCCGGCTTCGGTCAGGGCGTCGAAGGCGGCTTTGACGGCGCCGCTCTCCACCAGGGTCTTTTCCGAGAACCAGTGCTGGTGTTCCACGCGGAAGTCGGCCAGGTCGGCCTTGATGCCGTCCAGGATCTCGTTCATGGCGCGTTCGTAGCAGCGGTCCTGACCGGCCTGGTCTTCCATGTCGGGCAGGCTGGGGTCTTCGGCCAGCATCTCGCGGGCGATGTCGATGATGTAGCTGCCGCGGTAGTAGTCTTCAGGCCATTCCACGGGACGGCCGGCCAGTTCCTTCACGCGCAGCCACACGGAAAGGCCCAGGATGCGCATCTGACGGCCGGCGTCGTTGATGTAGTATTCGGTCTCCACGTCGAAACCGGCCTTGCGCAGCAGGCGGGCCAGGCTGTCGCCCACGGCGGCGCCGCGGCCGTGGCCCACGTGCAGGGGGCCGGTGGGGTTGGCGGAAACGTATTCCACCAGGGTCTTGCGGCCCTGGCCCACGCTGCTCTGGCCGTAGGCGGCGCCGGCGGCTTCCACTTCACACACGGTCTTGCGCCAGAAGTGCTGGCTGAAGGTCACATTGCAGAAACCGGGGCCGGCCACTTCCACCTTTTCGATGTCGGCGCAGCGCTGGGGCAGCTTTTCCACGAAGACCTGGGCCAGTTCGCGGGGATTCTTGTGGGCCTCGCGGGCCAGCAGCATGGCGATGTTGGCGGCCAGGTCGCCGTGTTTGGGGTCGCGGGGCGGTTCGATGACCGCTTTGGCGGGCCAGTTGAGGCCCATCTCTTCCACAATGCCCATGAGGGCAGAGCGCAAAACGTCAGTAGCGCGCATGTATCCTATCTCCTGAGGCGGGGCACGTGCCTACGCCGAAAAATTTTCCACGCTTTCGAGGCTGTTGACCAGTTCCACCCGCAGTTCCTGGCGGGCGGCCTCGTCCAGATGATTGAGACAGGCGGGCACCATCTTGCCCAGCACGGCCTTGGGACCCACTTCGACCCAGCGGCGCACGCCGTCGGCATACTGGTTGCGCACGGTCTCGATCCAGAGCACGGACGAGGTCATCTGCTTGAGCAGGCTTTCCTTGGCGCTTTCACCGTCGGTGACGGCGCGGCCGTGCAGGTTGCAGTAGACCGGGAACTGCGGCTTGCGCCACACGGCCTTGCGCAGCAGGGGCTCCAGCTCGCGGGAGGCCTTTTCCATCATGGGGCTGTGGAAGGCGCCGCTCACCTTGAGCTCGATGGCGCGGCCGCGGTGTTCCTTGGCCTTCTGGCAGGCCAGGGCCACGGCGTCGCGGTGACCGCTGACCACGAACTGCGCCGGGGTGTTGTAGTTGGCCACGATGAGCAGGGCGTCGGCTTCCACGGCGGCCTCGCGGGCCAGGGCTTCCACGTCTTCCTGCTTCATCTTGAGGATGGCGGCCATGCTGCCGGCACCGTCGGGATCGGCCTCGGCCATGAGGCGGCCGCGCAGGGACACGATCTGCAGCACGGTCTCGGGATCCAGCACCTCGGCGGCGGCCAGGGCGCTGAATTCGCCCAGGCTGTGACCGGCGGCGGCACAGGGGCGCACCTTGCCCGCCAGCTCGCGCCAGAGGTTGATGTTGACCACGGTCAGCGCGGGCTGCAGGGCGCGGGTGTCGCTCATGGCGGCATCATCGCCTTCCCAGTAGATCTCGCGCAGCGGCAGGCCGCTGATGGCTTCGGCACGCTTCCAGAGCGTCATGGCTTCGGGACGGGCTTCGGCCAGCTCCCGGCCCATGCCCGCTTCCTGCGAGCCCTGGCCGGGAAAAAGCAATGCACACGATGTCATTTTCATAACTCCAAAAATGGATTGGCAAGCGGTATAAAGTCGTCTTTTTTACGACAGAGCGCCAGAGCTTGCAAGTCCCGCCGCCAGAGGCTACACAAGGCCCATGAAGCCCAACGCGAAACACGACGACATCTCCCTGTCCGCCCTGGCGCGATGCGCCCGGGAGGCGGGCGTGACGGTGCCCGAGGCGGCCCTGCCCGGGCTGGCGGAATATCTGCAGCTGCTCTGCCGCTGGAACAAGGCCATGAACCTGGTGGGCGCGCATCACTGGCGCGACGCCATGCAGCGCCTGGTGGCCGACAGTTTCCATCTGGCGACCTTCCTCGACGGCCTGCCCCTGCCCGAAGATCCCCTGTGCTGGGATCTGGGCTCCGGCGCGGGCCTGCCCGCCATCCCCCTGCGCATGGCCTGGCAGCGCGGCACCTGCTGGCTGGTGGAGGCCCGCGAGAAACGGGCGCTCTTCCTCTCCACGGTGCTGGCCCGCGTGCCCCTGCCGGGGACCCATGTTTTCCGGGGCAGGGTGGAGCACTTTTTCCCCAAGCAGGCCCGCAAGGCCGATTGCATCACCAGCCGGGCCTTCATGCCCTGGCCGCATCTGCTGGAACTGGTGGCCCCGCACCTGGCCGACGACGGCACCGTGGTGATCCTGGCCCGCGAGGAACCGCCCGCCGCCGGGGACATCGACGGCTGGGAGCTGGTGGGGTCCTTCGCCTACACGGCCGACAACGTGCACCGCTGGTTCTGGGCCCTGCGCCGGAGAGCCGAAGGGTAGCGATCTTTTGAGGGGCCCCTTCGCCAATGCGAGAGGGCCATCTTCCCTCAGGCTCCTCCTCCCCGCGCGTTTTGTTCGTGTCCTCGGATACGCGTTACTTTTTGCCGCAAACTCCCTGCCACAAAGGAGAGCCGCATGACGGACAAACCGGTCTCCGTCTACTTTACCGCTGAGAACCGCACCTTCTGGCTGCACGGTCTGTTCTGGGGCCTGGTGACCCTGGGCCTGGCTTTTGCCCTGCGCATGCTGGAATGGCCCTGCTGGCAGGACCCGGAATACCGTCTGGGCTCGGAATGGCTGCTGGCCACGCACGATGCCTATCATTGGGTGGCCGGTGCCGAAGGCTTCGGCCATGCGGAGGGGCATCCCATGGCCGTCATGCTGCGCGGCATGGCCGACCTGCTGGGGACCTATCCCGCGGCGGTGGCGTTCTGGTTCCCGGCGCTGCTCTCCTGCTTCGTGGCCGTCATCGTCTATGCCTGGGTCTGGGCCCTGGGCAGCATGGAGGCCGGTGTGGCGGCGGGCCTGCTGACCAGCCTTGCGCCGGGCTTCCTGGCCCGTACGCTGCTGGGCTATTATGATACGGACCTCGTGACCCTGTTCTTCCCTCTGCTCATGACCCTGGCGCCTGCCTGCTGGGCCATGCGCTACATGCTCCTGCCCCAGCTGATCCTGAAAAAGCTCATCGTCGGTTCCGGTCTGGCCGCGGCCAAACGCCTTTGGGGCAGCTCGCTGGCCGAGCAGGACCTGCGCCTGGGCAATCCCCTGCGCTGGCAGTGGGTGGTGCTGCTGGGCGTTTCCGGCGTCATCTCCTGGTGGACGCAGGAATGGCATTCGGTCTTTCCCTATCTGACCCGCTACAATGTCTGCCTGCTGGCCTTCATGAGCCTGGTCATGGCGCCGCGCGGCCGCCGCAACCTCCTGCTGCTGGGCTCGCTGGCCTACGCCCTGCCCACGCTGGGCGGCCCCCTGTTCTTCGGCTTCAGCGCTCTGCTCATGACCGCGGGCTGGACGCGCGCCCGTCAGATGTACCGCCTGCGCCAGTGGCTGTGCCGCCCTTGGGTGCTCATCCTCCTCTGGCTGGGGGTGGGCTTCCTCTTCCTGTCGGGCGAGCTGTTGCAGACCATCACCCACCAGCTTTCCCTGTACATGAAGAAGGCCGAGGTCTCGGGCGGCAGCGGGGCGCTGGCCCTCATCTACCCGCCCGCGGGACAGGCCCTCACCGAAGTGCAGGACCTGGGCCTGCTGGCCGTGCTGGCCTATTTCCATCCCTGGCATGAGGCCGCGGCCCTGGGCCTGCTGGGCTTCGTGTGGGTGATCTTCCGCCGTCCTGGCGCGCTCTTCCTGCTGCCGCTGGCGGCCCTGGGCCTGCTCAGCACCAAGATGGGCGGCCGCATGGTCATGTTCGGCGCGCCCATCGTGGCCGTGGGCCTGGCCCTGCCCCTGTACTGGCTGCTCCAGCGCCTGCTGCGCAAGCTGCGCCCCAACGTGACGGGCATCCTGACCTCCGCGCTGCTGCTGGCGCTGCTGGTGGCCCCCTTCGTAAACATCATCCCGGCCATGTCGCAGGGCCCCATGATCAACCGCCGCCATGCCGAGATGCTCAGCCGGGCCCAGACCGTGGTGCCCAAGGATGCCACGCTCTGGCTGTGGTGGGACTGGGGCTACGCGGCCCATCATTTTGCCCGGCGGCTCACCATCGCGGACGGTGCCCGCAATGCCGGGGCGCCGCTCTACCTTTCGGCGGCGGTGCTGGGCACGGACAATCCCCGCTTCGCCCGCCAGCTCATCCGCTATACCAGCCAGTTCGCCAAGGGGCGGGACCCCTTCGACGAGGAAGTGGCCAGTGAGGTCTTTGCCGGGCTGGATGCCCAGCAGGCCCAGGATCTCATGGACAAGCTGCGTTCGCCGGAAACGGCGCTGGTGGAAGGCGAGGGGCGGCAGTTCGTGACGGTCAGTTTCGAGATGCTGCGCCTTGGTTTCTGGATCAGCAATTTCGGCAACTGGGACTTCGTGACCCGGCAGGGAGAGGGCGCGGCCCTGTCCATCCTGCCGCAGGCCGTGGCCTACAACCTGGACAAGGGCGAGGTCCTGCTGGACGACAGCGCCACGCCCATCCGTCCGGCGTCCATCAGCGTGTTCGAGGAGACGGGCGTCACCCGCCGGGACTACATCCAGCAGTGGTTCGACAGCCATCCGCGGGCCACGGCGGCCCAGCGGCAGGAGTTCCTTTCCGGGCGCCGCAACGTGCACTTCTTCTTTAACCGCATCACGGACGAGAAGCTGGCCATGGATGCCAACCTCTACAATTCGCTCATGGTGCGCCTGCTGGTGGGCAACCCGCAGGACCCGGCCATCTCGCCCTATTTCAAGCTGGTCTACGACAACGTGTTCTGCCGCATCTACGAAGTGCTGTAGGGAAGGGCGGACGTTGAGAGATGCTTGAGGAGAGGGGGGCCCTCTCCTCGGATTCCTTGCCCGCAGGCCGCATCAATGATGGTAGGGCACCTTGCGGATGATGCATTCCGCGCGGTAGAGCTGCTCCAGCAGGAGCACGCGGGCCAGTTCGTGGGGGAAGGTCATGCTGCTGAGGCTGACCAGCTTCCAGGCACGCTGGCGCACGGCCTCGTCCAGACCGTAGGCGCCGCCGATGATGAAGCAGGCGCGGCCCATGGCGTTGTTGTCGATCTTTTGCAGCAGCTGGGCCAGCTGGGGCGAGGTCATGGTGATGCCGCGCTCGTCCAGCACCAGGGGCACGTCCTGCGGGCCCAGGGCCTCCAGCAGGCGGCGGCCTTCCAGCTCGTTGCGCTGGGCCTGGGGCAGGGCGGGGTCCCCGTCCCGGACTTCCACACATTCCAGACGCCGCCAGCGGTTGATGCGCTGGCTGTAGTGGGCGGCGGCGTCTTTCCAGAACGGTACTTTCAGTTTGCCCACACTGAGCAGGCGCAAGGGTTTCCCTGTCATGATTCCTCGATCGTTGTGTCAGATATCCACGGCGGAAGACGCCGCCCGCAGATTGCGTGATGGCGGCGTACTGGCCTTTCCCACAGAGACGTTTTACGGCCTGGGCTGCTGTGCCGACCAGGCCGTGGCCGTGGCGCGAGTGTATCAGGCCAAGCGCAGGCCCGTCCATATGCCCCTGCCTCTGCTGGCGGGCAGCCTTGAGCTGCTGCGCCCCTATGTGGCGCTGGAGCAGGCCCCCGAAGCGCTGCTGACGGCCTTTTGGCCCGGTCCGCTGACCGTGGTGCTGACCGCCCGGCTGACGCCGCTGGAAGGCCGCCGGCCCCTGGCGCCGCAGCTGGTGAACCCCAGGGGCAAGGCCGCCGTGCGCCTGACGCCCCATCCGCTGGCGGCGCGGCTTTCCTGTCTGGCCGGGGCGCCCCTCACGGCCAGCAGCGCCAACATCAGCGGTCAGGCGGCCGCCCGCGTGCCTGACGAGCTGGACGAACGCCTGCTGGCGGCCCTGACCGGGCCCGACGACGGCGTGGTGGTCAGCGGCCCTGCCCCGGCAGGGGGCGTGCCGTCCACCATCGTGGAGCCGCTGGCCGGTACGGACCTGCGCGTGCTGCGCCTGGGAGCCGTCAGCCTGGAGGCCCTGCGGGCCGCGGGCTTCACGCCGCACCTGGCCTGAGCCCGCCCCGTCGTCAAGGACGGAAGACGCATCTTGGAGGACGTCGAAATTCCTGTCGAACATGGAGCTTGCGGCCGGCATGCTGCTGGCGTACCATGCGCCACTGGAGGCACCCATGCAGAAAGAACTCACCTGTCCCGCTTGCGGTCACAGCGTCATCCGGTATCTGAACCCCGCGCCCACCACGGATGTGGTCATCTATGATCCCGAACGGGGCGTGGTGGTCATCGAACGTGTCAACGAGCCGCACGGCTTTGCCCTGCCGGGAGGCTTCGTGGACGACGGCGAGCAGGTGGAGCATGCCGCCGTGCGCGAGATGCGCGAGGAGACCGGTCTCGATGTGGAGCTGCTGGGCGTGCTGGGCGTGTATTCGCGCCCGGACCGTGACCCGCGCCGCCATACCATGAGCGTGGTCTTCGTGGGGCGCCCGCGTGATGCGGCGGCCCTGAAAGCCGGGGACGATGCGGCCCGGGCGGCCTTCTATCCTCTGGACAGGCTGCCGCAGCCCATTTGTTTCGACCATGCCCGCATCCTGGCGGACTTTGGCCGCTGGCTGGCGGGCGAACGTACGCTGGCGCCGGTGGAACCGGCAGGGGAGGATGACTGATGGGCTACCGTAACCTTCAGGAATGTGTGGCCGATCTGGAAAAGGTCGGACAGCTGCGCCGTATCGACGTCCCCGTGGACCCGCATCTGGAGCTGGCGCACATCCAGCGCCGGGCCTTCCGCTCCAAATCCCCGGCCCTGCTGTTCACGCGGGTCAAGGGCTGTTCCTTCCCCATGCTGGCCAACCTGTTCGGCACGAAGGAACGCCTGCATTACATTTTTCGCGACAGCCTCGCCGGGGTGGATGCCGTGCTGGCCGCCAAGGCCGATCCGGCCGCGGCCCTGAAGCATCCCCTGCGCAGCCTGCGGGCCCTGCCCGCCCTGCCGCACATGCTGCCCCGGCGCACCTCCAAGGCCCCTGTGCTGGAGAACCGTTGCGCCCTGTCGGATCTTCCCCGTCTGGTGGGCTGGCCCATGGACGGCGGGCCATTCATCACCCTGCCGCTGGTCTACAGCGAGGATCCCGCGCGTCCCGGTCTGGATGCCTCCAACCTGGGCATGTACCGCGTGCAGCTGGCGGGCAACGACTACGCCGCCGACGAGGTGGGCCTGCATTACCAGATCCATCGCGGTATCGGCGTGCACCATGCCGAGGCCCTCAAACGTGGCCAGAGCCTGCCGGTGAACATCTTCGTGGGCGGCCCGCCGGCCTTCACCGTGGCGGCGGTCATGCCCCTGCCCGAAGGCCTTTCGGAACTGCGTTTCGCGGGCCTGCTGGGCGGCTGCCGCGCGGCCATGCACTACAGCCGCCGCCTGCCCTTGCCGGTGCTGGCCGAGGCGGACTTCTGCATCAGCGGCCACATCCTGCCGCACCTCAAGCCCGAAGGGCCCTTTGGCGACCATGTGGGCTACTACAGCCTGAAGCATGATTTCCCCGTCCTGCAGGTGGAGGCCGTGCATCACCGCACCGGCGCCATCTGGCCCTATACGGCCGTGGGACGTCCGCCGCAGGAAGACACGGTCTTCGGCGACTTCATCCACGAGCTCACCGGCGCGCTGGTGCCGCAGGTCTTCCAGGGCGTGCGCGAGGTCCACGCTGTGGACGCCGCCGGGGTGCATCCCCTGCTGCTGGCCCTGGGCAGCGAGCGCTACACGCCGTACGAGGCACAGCGCCGCCCGCGCGAACTGCTGACCGCCGCCCTCCATATGCTGGGCACCACGCAGACGGCCCTGGCCAAGTACGTGCTGGTGGCCGCGCATGAAGATGCGCCGGGCCTGCGGGCGCGGGACGTGGTGGCCTTTTTCCGGCATCTGCTGGAACGCACCGATTTCGAGCGCGACCTGCACTTCATCACCCGCTCCACCACGGATACGCTGGACTACACCGGCTTTGCCCTCAACGAAGGCTCCAAGCTCATCTGGGCCTCGGCGGGCGAAAAGCGGCGGGAGCTGGCGCTGGAAGTGCACGACCTGCCGCCGCTGCCCGAAGGCTTCGGCGACGCCCGCTGTGCCGGGCCGGGCATCCTGGTGCTGCGCGGTCCCCGTCATGAGCTGGGCCGCAACGAGACCGACCCGCGCATGGAGGAGTTGGCCGCCTGCCTGGCCCACTGGCCGCAGCGCGACGCCTTCCCGCTGGTGGTCGTGGCGGACGATGCCGCCTTCTGCGCCGCGGACTTCGACAATTTCCTCTGGGTGGCCTTCAGCCGCTCCGATCCCGCTGCCGACGTCTACGGCACCGGGGCCGTGGTCCGCGCGCGGCACTGGTCCTGCGAAGGGCCGCTGCTGCTGGATGCCCGCATCAAGCCCTTCCATGCGCCCGCGCTGGAGGAAGACCCCGCCGTTCAACGCCGTGTGGATGCCCTGGCCGCGCCGGGCGGCCCGCTGCACGGCCTTATCGAATAAGGATCGTCTATGAAGATCGCCCTCTTGCAATGCAATACCGTCACCGGTGACGTGGCCGGCAATGCCGAGCGCATCCTTGCCGCCGTGCGTGAGGCCGCCGCCCAGGGCGCCGACCTGTGCGTCACTCCCGAGCTGGCCCTGTGCGGCGTGGCCCCGGGCAGCTATCTGCGCGCCGAGGACTTCGCCGAGGGCTGCAAGGCCGGGTTGCAGATGCTGGCCGATGCCCTGCAGGACGGGCCGCCCCTGCTGGTGGGCGCGCCGGTGGCCAGCGTGTACGCCTCGGGCCTGCTTTCCAACGCGGCCATTCTGGTGCAGAAAGGGCGCTGGTCGGTGGTCTCGCGCAAGGTCTACCAGACCTACGGCCAGGACAGCGAGGCCCGCTTCTTCGACCGGGGCGTCTCCTGCGGCATCCTGGCCCTGGACGGCTGGCGCCTTGGCGTGGTGCTGTGCCAGGAATCGGCCACCGAGGACGGCGCCTTCTGGAAGACCCAGTACGCCAGCGGCCACAATCCGCTCATGGAACTGGTGCAGCGCGGCGTGGACGCCATCGTCCACATGGCGGCGGTGCCGTTCAGCAAGGGGGTGCAGCGCCTGAGCGAGCAGATGCTCTCGCATGTGGCGGCGCGGCATCATGTGCATCTTTTTTCCGTCAACATGGTGGGCGGCAACGACAGCCGCGTCTACAACGGCCAGAGCCTGGCCTTCGATCCCACGGGGCAGATACTGGCCCGCGGCAAGGCCTTTGCCGAGGACGTGCTGCTGGTGGATACCGCGGGCAGCGGCGGCATCGTGCACCCGCGTCCCGCCTGCCTGCCCGAGGCCATCTGGGACGCCCTGACCCTGGGCGTGCGGGACTTCGTCCACAAGTGCGGTCTGGAAAAGGCCATCGTGGCCCTTTCCGGCGGCATGGATTCGGCCCTGGTGCTCTGCGTGGCTGCCGAGGCCCTGGGCGCGGACAACGTGACGGCCGTGCTCATGCCGTCGCCCTATAGCAGCGAAGGTTCGGTGACCGACTCGCTGGAGCTGGCCGAAAATTTGGGGGTGCGGACCCTGACCCTGCCCATCGAGCCGGTCATGGAAAGTTTTTCCGCGGCCCTGGCGCCGGGGCTCGACCTGTTCGAGACCTTCCCCGGCGACACCACCTTCGAGAACCTGCAGGCCCGCATCCGGGGCATCATGGTGTCCTCGCTGGCCAACCGGGCGCGGGCTCTGGTACTCAACACGGGCAATAAGAGCGAGTGCGCCGTGGGCTACAGCACCCTGTACGGCGATACCGTGGGCGCGCTGGGCGTCATCGCCGACCTGACCAAGACCGAGGTCTACACCCTGGCCGGCTGGTACAACCATCACCGTCAGGCCACCATCATCCCGCAGGCCATCTTCGACAAGGCCCCTTCGGCCGAGCTGCGGCCCGGGCAGAAGGATTCGGACTCCCTGCCGCCCTACGACGTGCTGGACCCGGTGCTGGAGAGCCTGATCTTTGCCGGGCAGACGGCGGCCCAGCCCCAGGATGCCGACGAGGGCCTGCGCAAGGAAGTACGCCGCAAGCTGTTCGCAGCGGAATTCAAGCGCCGTCAGGAGCCCCTGGGCCTGCACATCAGCCGCATGCCTTTCGGTACGGGCTGGCAGGTGCCGGTGGCCGGACGCTACCGCATGCCGTAACGGCATAGGCGTGGCGCTGCGGGAAAAGGGGGACGCGCCGCACGGCGCACGATATTTGATACCAAGGGAAGGCGGCTGCGGGAACGAGCATGGCCGCCGGAGCGCTCGCAGGAGCGCAGACAGACATCATTCGCATCTGGAGGAGAGACCATGCCTGAAGCACCAGAGAAAAACCTGGCTCTTGACATCGTTCGCATCACGGAAGCCGCCGCGCTTTCGTCCGCCCGCTGGCTGGGCCGCGGCAACAAGGAAGCCGGTGACGGCGCCGCCGTGGACGCCATGCGCAACAGTTTTTCCACCCTGCATGTGGACGGCATCGTGGTCATCGGTGAAGGCGAAAAGGACCACGCCCCCATGCTGTACAACGGTGAAAAGGTCGGCATGGGCGACGGCCCGCAGCTGGACGTGGCCGTGGACCCCGTGGAAGGCACCAGCCTGCTGGCCTATGGCCGTCCCAATGCCATCTCCACGGTGGCCGTGGCGCCGCGCGGTAGCATGTTCAACCCCGGTCCCAGCTACTACATGCAGAAGCTGGTGGTGGCCCGTGAGGCCCGCGACGTCATCGATCTGGACGCCCCTGTGGACGTCAACCTGCGCAACGTGGCCCGCGCCCTGGGCAAGAACGTGCAGGACCTGGTGGTCTTCGTGCTGGACAAGCCCCGTCACAAGAAGCTCATCGAAGACATCCGCAGCACGGGCGCCCGTATCCAGCTGCATACCGACGGTGACGTGGCCGGCGCCCTGATGGCCGTGGATCCGCGTTCCGAAGTCGACGTCATGATGGGCACCGGCGGCACTCCCGAAGGCGTGCTGGCGGCCTGCGCCATCAAGGGGATGGGCGGCCAGATCCTGGCCCGTCTGGATCCCCAGTCCTATGTGGAGAAGGAAGCCATCAACGAGGCCGGCATCGACATCCGCGAAGTGCTGACCGTGCACGATCTGGTGCGCAGCGATGATTGCTTCTTTGCCGCCACGGGTATCTCCGGCGGCGATTTCCTGCGTGGCGTGCGCTACAGCGCCCGCCATGCGGTGACCCATTCCCTGGTGCTGCGCGGCAAGACCGGGACCCTGCGCTATGTGGAATCCTACCACAATATGGACAGGCTCTCCAAGATCAGCGCCGTGCAGTACTAAGCGAGGCTTGTTGCTTGATGAGAAAAACTGGATGCCGAGGCTGGCTGGCCGGCGGGCTGCTTTGCGGCCTGCTGCTCTGCGGCCTGACCGTGGTCGTCCCGGTGGACGTGGAAGCGGCTGCCGTGACGACGGTCTATGACGGGCAGGGCCCGGTGGAAGAAAAGGAACTGTTGCGCTTCCTCGATGTGTTGCCCCAGTTCCGCAACTGGGCCCGTGAGAACAGGATCGAGGCCCATCCCGTGGCCCGCAGGGGCAAGGCGGATTTCCTCTATCCTGACGATGCCGCCCGCTGGGTGGAAGCCAAGGGCTGGGATGCCCGGCGCTTCTTCTGCGTCATGGGCCGCATGGCCGCGGCGCTTGTCATCGTGGAAGAGGGCAATGACCTGCAGGTCCGTCCCAAGGACATGCCCGTAGTGGACAAGGCCGAAGTTGAGCTGGCCCGCAAGCATCTGGGCAGCCTGCTCAAGGTGAGCATGCCTGACGAGGGCATGTCCCACTAGCATCACAGGCCCTGCCTGCTGTTCTGAAAAAAAGCGTCCGTCCCGTGAGGGATGGGCGCTTTTTTTCATGTCGCTTGGTTTTGTTCTGTTTGCATCCTCCCTGCTGGCAGGCGGATGTGGCGCGGGCTCCCGGCACGACGGGCCCTTCCGGGCCGTAGAGGCGGACAACGGGCGGATGGCAGTAGCGGGGCGCTTCCGCGATCGAAAAGGCAGGGATGGCCGGGGCCTCTGCCGATTTCCGTTCTGCCGGCAGGCTGTATGGGAGATCTGCTTTATGGCAGCATTGGGGCGGTTCCGTGGCTGGTCCGGGGAAGGCCCGCCATGCCGGGGCATCCTCTCCGTATGGACGGCGGACGCCACCCGGCAGGGACTGGGAAAATGTGCCGCAGTCCCGGCATTCAAACTGAGGAGCGGGCAGGCTGTCCGGCAGCAGACAGGCAGGAGCATCTGCCGAAGCGTAGGGAGGACAGCGATGTCCCCGCCGCTGGCAAGGAAACAGAAAAGGGGAGGGCCCTGGCGGGCTCTCCCCTTGTTTTTTGTCTATGGGTGGCGCTTATTGGGCCGGAACGGCATCCGGCGGGATGGGCGCGCCGTCTTCAGGCCCCGCGGGCAGGGTCTGTACGGCAGGAGCTTCCTGCACGGGCGCGGCAGGCTGCGCATTTTCCGCAGGGGCGGGCGTGCCTTCCGCGGGCGCTGGGGCTGCGGCTTCCTGGGCCGGAGCAGCCTGTACTTCAGCCGGAGCAGCGGCTTCAGGAGCGGGAGCGCTGGTTTCCGTCGCTTCCGGGGCCGGGGCGGCTTCAGCCGGAGTGGTGGCTTCAGGTGCGGCCGGGGCCGTGGCCTCCGCAGCAGGAGCGGCCTCGGGGGCCGGAGCCGTTTCCGGGGCAGCAGCATCAGCAGCGGGCGCTTCCGGCGCGGCCGTTTCGGCGGCAGCTTCGGGGGCCGCAGGAGCGGTGCCCTCTTCGACAGCTGCCGGGGCTGCGGGGGCAGTGGCATTCAGGGGCTGGGCAGCGGCAAGCTTGAGTTCGGCATGCTCGGCCAGCTGGGGTGCCAGCCACAGATGCGCAGGCTGGGCCAGGAGGATGGCGAACAGGGTGCAGACCAGTAGGGAGCCGCCGGGCCAGGCGCGGCGGGTGAAGCGGGCCAGCAGTACGGCGAAGACGATGCACAGGCCGCCCAGGACGGGCAGGGCATCCAGACTGGTCAGCAGGGCCTCATACTGCTGGGGGATGGCCAGCGAGGTGGACGTGCGGAGCCATTCCAGCGCCACGGGGACGTGCAGGGCGGCCAGCAGCATGCCCGCGTGCAGGAAGAGCAGGGCGATGACCAGATAGAAGAACTTGCTGCCCAGGCTGCCCATGCGGACCAGGGCGCGGCCCAGCAGGATGGCCAGCAGGCAGAGCGCGGGCGTGGCGCCGGTAAGGCCGGAGCCCAGCAGGGACAGGGGCAGGGAGAAGACCAGGGCGATCCAGAGGAAGGAGCTGCCGCTGTTTTCCTTGCGGCTGGCCCGCAGGGTCTTCCAGCTGGTGGCGAACACGCGGCCCCAGTTGACGCCGGTGACCACGAAGAGCCAGGGCAGGAGGCCGAGCACGGCAAGAGCCGGGGCCAGCCACCAGAAGGCGGGCAGGGGCCAGGGCAGGCTGATGAACTTGGACGACACGGCCTGGGCGTAGCCTTCGGCCTGCACCCAGAAGATGATGGCGGCGGCCCAGAGGGCACCCAGCAGCAGGAGCAGCAGGAAGCCCGCCAGCGCGTCCAGACGCTGGGCGCGGCGGATGCGCCAGGTCCAGAACAGGTGGACGAGGCTGGTCAGCAGGGGCAGGATCAGGAAGACCAGGCCACCGGTCAGTGCGGCCAGGCCGGAGGTCAGGAAGGCCAGCGGCAGGGAGATCCAGGCGTGTTCCTTTTTCCAGCCCATGCAGAAGAAGGCCATGGAGAGCAGGCACAGGCCGGTGGCCAGTCCCTGCGGGCCCATGAAGTGCGCCAGCTGCGGGAACAGCAGGCTGGAGAGCAGGATCAGGCCGGAGGCCAGGGCGGCCTGCGGACCGAAACCGGCGGCACGGCTCAGGGCCCAGGTGCCCCACAGACAGGCCAGACCGCCCAGCGCGGCGCCCGCCGGCCAGACGAAGGCCGAAAGCTGGGGCACCATGCGGGCCACCAGGTCGAGGGCGGCCAGCATCCAGACGAAGACGGGCAGCTGGGCATCACCATTGTGCAGGGGCGCGAACCACTGGCCATTGGCCAGCGCTTCACGGACGGTATCCATGAGTTTCATTTCCGGCGGGCAGTACAGACCGCCGGTCAGGAAGGTGGGCCAGAGCTGGCAGAGCAGGAGCAGGAGCAGGGCCAGGGGGCCCATCTTGGCCAGCACGGCAAAGGCCTTCTGGGCGGGGCCGGCTTCCAGCACGGCCACCGGTGCGGCGGCGGGAGCGGCCGGGGCCTCCTCAGCCTGTACGGCCCCTGCGGCGGGCGTGGGGGGGGGGGCCTCCTCCCGCGGGGCCGGGGCCGGCTCCGGGGCCGCAGGCGGCGTGCC
>ENA-UEQP01001500-UEQP01001500.1-human-gut-metagenome-genome-assembly--contig:-NODE-1500-length-20810-cov-4.549076_pt1 | contig 20810 bp, 13 predicted proteins | sample MGYA00242951_ERZ507951 | MGnify/ENA primary metagenome ERZ507951 (study PRJEB26167, sample SAMN06115539) | human gut metagenome | host: Homo sapiens | place: China:Shanxi | collected 2015-11-18...
TTCTTCTTTACAACGTTCACTACTGTAGACAGTTTCCTTTGCATTTCATCAAAGGTATCACTTTCCCGTGTCCCGCTAATCCCCCAAAACTCAACCAGAGACTCTTCTATAAAGGTCCATTCATTCGGGTGTTTTCTGCCGTCAGCACATATCATGAATTTAATAAGCAAATCTACTATTGGTTCTTTGATAAGATCTTGATAGCCAGTTTCAATGCGTGCCCGTACACCGTGTTTCTCCAACTCCTCAATAACCGCCGAAGCGTAGTCCTGCGGCTTTTGCTTGCAGAGAATACAAATATCGTGTGGTTCTACACCATTTGAGATTTTCAATAGTATATCCTTCGATACAGCAGCAGCCTCCAGTTGTTCATTGTCTGCAATGAAAAGTGCAATGTTCCCATCATCCTCGGCCCAGTTGCCAGAAGCACATACTTCTGTTGCCTTTTCTTTTAAAGATTCATACATTGCCTTTTGCAATGCAACTAATCTGGGTGCAGAACGATGATTCATTATCAAGCGTATACATTTCGGATTCAGTTCTCTATAAAAGTCATTAAATATCGTTTTTACTGCCCCGGCCCATACCATGATTCTCTGCTTGTTATCTCCCACAGATGTTACCTTGGTACCAGAATTCCAAAAACACTCCTTTACAAACGCATACTGAATTGCCGTTGTGTCCTGAAATTCATCAAGGAACACAAATGAATACGTCATCTGTAAGGCTTGCTTAATATACGGGTTCGTTTCAATAATATACATGGCAAGCATCATGATCATCTTAAATGTCAAAGTCGCTTTATTTCCGTTGAATCCCTTTAACAATAGTGGCCACACTTTATGCCCTAATCCATCTCCTGTTAAAGGAAGACTAATTCGTGACAGAATATCATCATATTCAGTTTTCAGCCTAGACTGCGTGAAGCCATTAGGGTTTTTGAATCCCGCACAATGAAACGCTGCATCAATTATATCGGGATCATTCACCAGATAATCGGTGGCCGGGCGAAGTTCATCAGGCAGTGCATATAGAAAGTGGTCAAGAATATTTTTGGCAAATGCATCGTATGTCATTGATACAAATCTGCCTTTTATATCTGTGCCACATCGCTTTTCCACGCGTTCTTTCAAATTCTGTGCAGCATCCGTCTTGAAACTGATAGCAAGTATCTTTTGAGGCTCTCTGCACTGTTTTTCCTGCGCCTGGCCCCGCAACAACCAGTACATGTCTGTCACTGCAGCGAACGGCTGTATCCGCAGCTTCCTCTAACGAGATCCCGTCGCAAGGCAACCATTTATCAGGATGCACAATTTTCATTCTTATCACCTTTTAGAATGTGATCAGCAGTTTCAATTAAACGTTGCAAAACCGGCGGTACATTTTCTTTTAACTCCTCGTCACTTAATTGAGATAGTGCTGCAATATGTGTAGACGGTTTTCCTCTGTTCAAGAAGAAATATGTGTACCATACCATGAGTTTTTGCTGTTCGGGCGAGTAGGTATGTCCATCACCACCTTCTTCTTTTAGTGTATTTTGTATGTCTTTTTGAATTCGAGTTTCATATTCCGGATGCGTCTCGCCATCATTCTCAATTGTTGTAATGAGCGTTCGTTTTTTCTTTTCCTTTTGGATAATATCAATACGAGGGCCTTCAGATGCATCTAATGTCCGTTTATATACATTTCCTATTTGTTCCAACACATTATATTCTTCAAGCGAATCTATCCAAGTCTGCATTGTTACAATATCAGATACATTCCAGTCAGACATTTTTTTAAACTGAGCATCAGTTAGTATTCCATCTTTGGTATTGAGCAGTTCTTCCTTGTTATACCCATTTGCAATGAGCTGCTTAAGCACATATTGGATACGTCCCCAACCACCACCATCTCGTTCCCGATCCAAATCGAGCAATGTAATATATGGGATTTCCAAGTCATTCAGCAATCTCCAGAAGTGGTTGACATGCCGACCTCCAAGTGGAACTATCGATATTCCACTAACATCTGTGTTCCCATGTATGGCTTCCCAATACTTCGGCAGGATAATTTCTTCACTATCGCCCTCTCCCAGAATAACGAGTTTTGCAAAATACAGTTCCGGATAGGCTCTCACCGCTTCCTTGATATATTTATATTGATCCTGCATACGTTCTTCATCCGGCAGAGTAATGCATCTTACTTTTGATGCCAGCAACTCCCTGTCTAATCTAAAGTATCTGAGATTCTCCGGATCAATCCGCTTAACAATCGAGGGCGAATGGGATGTCATAATTGCCTGCGCATTGTTTTTTTCTGCAATATCCTTCAAATTCCCCACCAATTTCCCCAGCAGATGTGGAGCGATGTGATTTTCAGGCTCTTCAAGTGCTACAATTGTCAAAATAGGTGGTTTCCTATTAAAAGAGGTATGTTCTGGATCTGTCTCTATTTCTCTCACCATTTGCCCTTCAACATCTAATATGCTGTCAACCAGAGATATATAGAATAGGGAGCGCAACCCATCTCCCATCTGGTCTATCGTATATTCTTTTCCCGTTTCTGTCGGTTCAAAAACAACCTCTGTTTTTCTAATAGATGTTTCAATATCGGTGCTGTTGAATCTTAAGCTGGCTGTCGAATATCGCTCATCAGAATCATAGGTTTTCCACTGTTTTACCAGCGACGTGCCAAACATGGAAACGCCTTTTTCTCCTTCAAATTGTTCATTCAATTCCTTGATTTTGGTTTTAACTCTCCCCTTTGTTTCCTCGCTCCAGTTGATGCTGCTCATGATCTGATACATCATCGTACCAGATGCATTTTTCAGCTGCTTAGAAGGATCTCTGACTGCTGGGACATAAATCACTCGAATCTTGTCCAGATCCCGTCGAGACGCATTTGTTCGATTGCCCTCTTCAATTTCAGCAAACTCCGGGCAAGTAATATAACTTATCTTGCTGTCAATCGAGCCGTCAATAGTATTGCTTTTTTCCCATGTGGCCTCAAGACGGATTCGTAGATACGGCAGCCCACCAGGATTATCAACAACAAAGTGTTGAAAAAAGATAGGTATAGCATATTCTCCACCATTGCTTCCTGACTGCAATTCTTCAAATTCAAATATTGCTTCTATATAAAGACTTTGCTGTTCCATTTCATCTGGGAGTATATTTTGGGGTAGATGAAAATCACTTCTGTGTAGAATACGATCATTACTGTTTTCAGAAAACATACAATTAATGGCTGACAGTGCAGCAGTTTTTCCCGTACTGTTATTTCCAATAAATGTTGTTAGTTGATCAATTAAGATGACCTGCTCTTCTGAGCCAAAGCAACTATAATTCTTCAATTTCAGTTTAGATAGCTTCATTCTTATCTACCAACCTTAACGAATTATTCCCCATGATATATCAATTATCGAGTCTATTAATTGAAAAACCTTATGCATATGACCACCCACCTTATTTAAGTATACCTCTATTCTTTTCGTTTGTCTATATTATACAAAATCATTGAAAATGCGCCAATTGTATTTATTAACATGTTTTTTGACTACTATTTAATTTGTAAGGTAAGCTGATTAAAAACAATTCGCACCACAAGTGATTATGGAATTATTCTTAATTCACTTTTCATGCTATCCTTGATTGGTAAAGGAGGATATCACCATGAAAAAAACAACCAACCATGAAATATTCAAATGAAGAAAAGCTATCCATCATCACGCGCTATCAGCAGGGCGAAAGTGCTATCGCTCTTTCCAATGAACTCGCTATCCCTCGAAGCACCTTATACCGTTGGTTCAACTCCTTTCCGGCAGACAGCTCGGGCAATCCATTGAAATTTTCATATCAAGAATACGCATTACTCCAGCGCAAAGTTGAAAAATTGCAGAATATCATCACAATTTTGAAATCTGTTGATTGTCTGGTATCCGCACCATTAAAGGAACGGCTTCATGCTTTAGAACCGTTTTATGGAAAATATAAAGTTCACACAATATGCGAGGCGCTGGAAGTTGACCGCGGTACATTTTACAACCATATGTTACGCAGCAAGCGCGGCAACGCTTGGTTTGATAAACGTCGCCAAGAATACTGCCAGCTCATCCGTGATGTGTTTGACGAATATAGGCAGGTGCTAGGTGCAGAGAAAATTCGGACGATTCTCGTTCAGCGTGGATACCAAGTCAGCGCGGAATATGTTTCGCGACTCATGCGTGAGATGGGCTTGAGCAGTGTTCGGTCGACAGCAAAGCAGGAATATCTAAAGCTGCGTGAACCAGAACGAAAGAAAAATATCCTGCGGCAACAATTTAACGCTCAGCGGCCAAATCAACGATGGGTCAGCGATGTCACCTGTTTTAAACTTGGGGATCACTACTTTTATATTTGCGTGATTATCGACCTTTTCTCACGCAAAGTGATCGCACATAAGGTTTCAAAAAAGAACAGCACCCAACTTCTCACTGCAACATTTAAAATGGCACATGAAGAACGCCATCCCCCATCTGGTCTTATTTTTCATAGCGACCATGGAGCGCAATATACCTCTCACCGGTTTCAACAGCTTTTGCATAAATACCATACGAAGCAATCCTTTTCTCAGCCCGGCAAGCCGCATGATAACGCGGTCGCAGAATCATTCTTCGCATCGTTGAAAAAAGAAGAACTCTACCGGAAAGATCATCCTTCCGATAGAGCATTTCAAGCCAGTGTAGCTTCCTATATTGAGTTTTACAATACCAAACGACCTCATCGCACATTGAAAAATCTGACACCATGCCAAATGGAAGAGAGCTGCTGTGCAACTGCTAAATGAGACACCCGTGTTCGAATCGCCTAATTTGCTCGTTTTCTACTACGTTTTGAGACGGTTTGTATTTTCGTGTCTCATATTTGCTTTAGCGCGCCACTCGCTGAAATCCCTGTCATACCAAGACTTTCAGGACATAAAATGACCCTACCTAATCCTTAAGTCTCATCGACTTGTTCGAATTGGGTAGGGTCATTCATTTTGGTGCCGGCGGGGGGACTCGAACCCCCAAGGTGTTTCCACCGGTTGATTTTGAGTCAACTGCGTGTACCATTTCGCCACGCCGGCATATGATGGGTGCATCGATAATTATACCGTACTGCACCCATTTTTTCAAGTATTATTTACGCAAAAAACTTATCCTTGATGCCGAGCACAAAGATGACGAGCACGATGAGCGGCAGGATATAGCTCACATAGAAGCGAATGCCGTCGCGCACCTTGATGCCGCCGCCCTCGTTCGCCTCGTTCTGGAAATTCTTCCATCCCCAGCCATAGCGCGAGGTGCAGAACAGCAGATAGACGAGCGAGCCGAGCGGAAGCCACAGATTGGAAACCAGAAAATCCTCAAGATCGAGAACGTTCGAGCCCGGGCCGAACGGCTGAAATCCGCTCCAGACGTTGAAGCCGAGAACGCACGGCATGGACAACAGGATCATCAGAACGATGTTGATCGCCGCAGTCTTTTTGCGGCTCCAGCCGGTCAGATCCATGCAGCAGGACATGATGTTCTCGAAAACAGCGAGTACGGTAGAAAATGCCGCGAACGCCATGAATACAAAGAACAGACTGCCCCACAGACGGCCGCCTGCCATGTGGTTGAAGATGTTGGGCAGGGTGACGAAGATGAGGTTCGGGCCGCTGTCCGGGGATACGTTGAACGCGAAGCACGCCGGGAAGATGATCAGACCGGCGGTGAAGGCGACAAAGGTGTCGAGCACGGCGACGTTGACCGCTTCTCCCATGAGCGCGCGTCCCTTGCCGATATAGCTGCCGAAGATCGCCATCGCGCCGATGCCGAGCGACAGGGTGAAGAACGCCTGATTCATCGCGCCCACGACCACGTTCGCCACACCGGTCTCCGCCATGCGGCTGAAGTCCGGAATGAGGTAAAAGCGCAGGCCCTCGCTCGAGCCCGGGGTACGGATGCTGTTGACGGCGAGCACGACCATGATGGCGAGCAGCGCGATCATCATGACCTTGGTCACGCGCTCCAGACCGCCCTGAAGGCCGAACGAGTTGATGAGGAAGCCGATGACGACGACCGCGATCATGCAGCCCGCCATGACGCCCGGCCGGGACAGCATTTCACCGAACGCCGCGCCGACCTGCTCGGTCGTTGCTCCGACAAATCTGCCCGCCGCAGTCAGATAGAAATAGTGCAGCATCCAGCCGCAGACCGTCGTGTAGAACATCATCAACAGATAGTTGCCGATCATCGCCAGATAACCGTGGATATGCCACCTGCTGCCCGGCTTTTCCAGCACCTGATAGGCGCGTACCGGGCTTTTCTGGCTGGCACGGCCGACCGCGAACTCCATCGTCATGATCGGCAGACCGAGTATGAGCAGGAAGATCACATAGAACAGAACGAAGGCGCCGCCGCCGTACTGTCCGACCATCCACGGGAACTTCCATACGTTGCCGACGCCGATGGCGCAGCCTGCGCTGAGCAGAATAAAGCCCAGACGCGAACCGAGTCTTTCTCTTTGCATTTGTTTTTTAACCCCACTTATTACTACTTTTCTCTTTCACAGAACGCATCCTGCTGCGATTCTCCGCTTTCCGCCGCAGCTTCCTCGCTCTTCTGTGCTTTTCTGATGAGCTTGCGCTTCTCGCGAAGCTCCCGGAAGAATGTGCGCAGCTCGTCCGCACACTGCTCCTCCATAACGCCGGAAACGAGCTCCGGCTGATGATTGTACGGCAGCGAAAACAGATTGATCATCGAGCCGCACGAGCCGGCCTTCGGGTCGAACGCGCCGAAATAGACCGTCTTGATGCGGGCATTGATGATCGCCCCGGCGCACATCGGACACGGCTCGAGCGTAACATACAGGTCGCACCGGTGCAGCCGCCAGCCGCCGAGCTTTTTGCAGGCCTTCTCGATGGCCTCGATCTCCGCGTGATGCAGAGCGTTTTTCTTTGTCTCGCGGCGGTTCCGGCCGCGTCCGACGATCTTTCCGTCGCAGACAACGACCGCGCCGACCGGGACCTCGCCCTCCTCCGCCGCCCTGTGCGCGAGCTTCAGCGCCGCCTTCATGTATTTTTCCTGTTCGGTCATCATGCCTGCCGTTACCGCATCTGTCTCTTGCGCGACAGATTGATCGTGCCGTCCTGCATACTCGCGAGGTTCTCGAGACAGTTGCCCGTGCCGTAGGCGACACACGAGACCGCCTCGTCCGCCACGCGCGTCGGGATGCCGGTCTTGGAGGCCACGAGCTTGTCGAAGCCCCAGATGAGCGAGCCGCCGCCGGTCATGACGATGCCGTTGGAGGAGATGTCGCCCGTCAGCTCGGGAGGCGTGCGCTCGAGCACGCTGTGAATGGCCTCGACGATAGCGGAGGAGACCTCCTCGAGCGCCTCGAGGATCTCGGACGAGCTGAGCGTGAACGTGCGCGGCAGGCCGGTCATCAGGCAGCGGCCCTTGACCTCCATGATCTCCTCCTCGGTGCGCGGATAGACGCAGCCGATGGTCTTTTTGACCTGCTCCGCCGTGCGCTCACCGATGAGCGCGTTGTGCTTGCGGCGCACATATTTAATGATCGCCTCGTCGAACTTGTCGCCCGCGATCTTGATCGAGGTGGACTCGACGATGCCGCCGAGCGAAATGACCGCGATGTCGGTCGTGCCGCCGCCGATGTCAACGACCAGATTGCCGTTCGGCCTGCTGATGTCGAGACCCGCGCCGATGGCCGCCGCGACCGGCTCCTCGATAAGGAACACGCGCTTCGCACCGGCCTGCGTGCCGGCGTCGATGACCGCACGCTCCTCGACCTCGGTGATGATCGAGGGCACGCAGATGACGACGTTCGGCTTGAACAGGCGGAATCCCTGTACCTTGCGGATAAACTCCTTGATCATCAGCTCGGTCATCTCGTAGTCCGAAATGACGCCCTCGCGCAGCGGACGGATGGCGATGATGTTGTCCGGCGTGCGGCCGAGGGTCTCCTGCGCCTCCGTGCCGACCGCCACGAGCTTTCCCGTCACCTTGTTCACCGCGACGACAGACGGCTCGTTGAGCACGATGCCCTTGCCCTTCACATAGACGAGAACGGTCGCTGTGCCGAGATCAATGCCGATGTCGCTCGAAAAAAGAGAGAAGTTTCTCTTAAAAATATCAAGAAAAGAAGCCATGTTGCGTTTTCATCCTTTTCATTATAAACAGTACCTCTATTATACTCTATCCGGAACGTTTCTGGCAAGTCCTGGCGGTAAATTGTAGCCGTTTCGACTTTTTTCGTGCTCAGAGCAGTGCAATCTTCGGGGCGTCGGCCTCGCGTTCAACTTCGGAAAAATATGAACTTTTCGCTAAAACCCCCGAAAAGCTATATACCGTCTATGTTTTTTCGTTTCGTCCATTGCTTTTCAAAATGAACGTTTCATCTATTTTGAACGTTTCATTTCGTTCATTATAACATGCCTTTGCTGTATTCTTCAAGCGCTATGCCAATCTGCTGATTAGAAAAATGAATCTTTTCCGGCCCTGGCAGTATGGGCACGAATCATCTCCCACTTTTCGTTCTGCAATCGAATACCTGTATTCTCCGTTACATTTAGGGCATCTCCATAACACATCCATTTTTGTAGTTTCCATAACACTGCACTCTCACATTGTCAAACTTTAGTCCTCCTGTCAATTTTATTCCACTAATTCATGAACCTCTGCTAATCAATTATATATACCTTAAAATCGTTTTTATAACTTCATCAATCACAATCGGCTTTGACAAATGTGCGTTCATTCCTGCATCCAGTGATGCCTGAACATCTTCTGCAAATGAATTAGCTGTCATTGCTATAATAGGAATGTTTTTTCCATCCGGTCTGTCATTCATTGCCCTGATTGCTTTTGTCGCTTCATAACCATTCATTTCAGGCATCATGATATCCATCAGGATTACATCAAATGTGCCTTCCGGATGATTTCTGAAAATCTCAACAGCATTCTTTCCATCCACAGCTCTTTCTACATTCATCCCGAACTCTTCCAACTGCACGGTAGCAATCTCTGCATTCAGTTCATTATCCTCTGCAAGAAGGACATTCACACCTGTAAGATTTACCTTTTCAGAAAAACCTGTGTCTGACTTATTACATTCCTTATCTGTAATTTCCAAAGGAATATCCACAGTAAATGTGGTTCCCTCATGCTTTTTACTCTGCACGGAAATGGTTCCACCCATCATATCTACATACTTCTTTACGATAGCCATCCCCAGTCCAACTCCATGGTACTGCGTTCTCACATCGGAATCTTCCTGTGCAAATTCCTCAAAAACTTCTTTTGTAAATTCCTCACTCATGCCAATACCAGTATCCGAAATGCGGTAACGCATATTTATATATCCATCCCCGCCCTTTTCCTGACACCGGGCTTCAAATGTAATCGTCCCTCCATCCGGAGTGAATTTCACGGCATTGCTCAGAATATTGACCAGCACATCACGCAGGCGTGCAGGATCCGCAAGTACATTTGGAATCTTTGCTTCTTCACGCTGAATCTTAAAGTTGATATCCCTGTTCGTAAGAAAGCCTTTTGTAATATCCAATGCAGAATCTGTAATGTTTTTCACATCCGCCGGTACCGGATTGTATTTCACTTTTCCACTTTCGATGCGGGTCAGATCTAATACATCATTGATCAGCGACAGTAAATGCTCTGAGCTTTCGTCAATCTTTTCCAGACAATTTTTCACTTCGTCTGACGGATTGTTTTTCATTGCAATACCGGTAAATCCTATGATTGCATTCATCGGTGTCCTCATATCATGGGACATATGTGACAGAAATGCTGTTTTTGCCTTGTTTGCAGCCTGTGCATGCTCTGCCAGTTCCGCCATTTCCTCAGCTTTCTCCTGAGCCGCCTTCTGAGCTTTTTTTCTTGCACTGAGACGCACCATTGTCACAGCCATAGTAGTCAGCAGGCATCCAAAAATAAGAAGAACCCAAACAGTAATAACAGGATGCAGACGGATCCAGTCAACAAATGTCAGCTCTGTTGCTTTGTATGTGGTATACTGTGCTGCAAGATCTTCAACAAGATTTTGGGGCATGGCATACATTGCTTTCGTCAGAATACCAGCCAGCGCATGGTTCTCAGTTGATGAAATTACCATGCGGTAGGTGAATGTAGGCTGTTCCAGCAGAGTATATGTCATGGTGCCCGTAGTGTCACTGTTCACAAACGCCTGTGCCATGTAATAGTAGACGAAGGCAGCATCTGCTTTACCCTTACGGACAGCTTCCATCATTTCCTGTCGGGTACTGCACATCAGTTTTTCTGCACCGGGTGCCATTGCATCTGCAATTGAATTTGATGCTGTCTGGTCAACAGTAGTAACAACATTAATTTTTCCATCAAAGTCACGCCGTGTCACCCTTGCCAGCTGCATCGTAATGAAAGGTGCAGTAATCCCCCATTTTTTCGTCTCAGCATAATTATCTGTTTCCAGGCGTGCATCGATGCTCATATCTGTGGTTTCCGTATTTTTCTGATAAGCAATATACTCATCTCTGGTGGCAGGTGTAAGAAACTCATAGGAAATCCCGGCATAGTCTGCAATTTTCCGGAAGTAATCCGGGATAATACCCTTCATCTCACCATTTTCATTATAAGAATATGGATAACGGGTCGGATCACACAGAACATGAAGCGGGTTGTCCTTGGAATACTGTGAAATAATACTTTTTTCTTTCTTGGTATATTCCAGATTCTTAGTTTCTATGCTTTCATAATTTTTATTATGAAGTGTCGTTTTCCAGTCACCCTCAACTGCATTCATCTGGTCGATTGCATAATTGATCTCATTCAGCAATTCTGTATTACCTTTTTTAACCATGACATAGAAATCGCTGCTGTCAAATTTATCCACGATACGCTCATTGTTTGTTTTTCTCAGAGAACTGGCAGCAATAGCATCAACATTTCCACTCTGAAGAGCTTCCTCCATCTCTGCTGTCGTATCAAAATAAAATGGATCATATGTAAATCCTTTGTTGCCTGCAAAATCCGCAAAACTCTTTATCTCGGAGCTTCCATTCAAAAATGCCACACGCATACCGTTGTAAGTACTGTAATTGCCATCCACAATCGTGCTGTTGTCACTGCGGACGGTCAGAATCCCATTATTGGTTCCGATCGGACGTGAAAAATCAAACTTTTCTTCTCTTTCCTGTGTTTTGCGGGGAGATGTTACCATATCAATCTCGCCATCTTCAAGCATCTGCTGCATATCATCCCAGCTCTTATCATATCCGACATATTCGTAATCTACATCCCAATAACGGGCCATCAGCCGAAGAAAATCATAGCCATACCCGCTGCGGTTCCCCTCTTCATCCATCATATGGTATCCATCCATGGCAAAGAAACCGACTTTGACAGTTTCATGCTGCGAACTGTCCTCGGCTGCATATGCAGTCTGGGGAGAAAATATCATACACACGCATACAAAAACCAGTAACACTGCCACATATTTCTTTGCTCTCAAAATCATATTAAATCTCCTGTCTGGCAAATATATTTCTCTATGTGTCCTTTTCCTGCTTCGCGCATGTACGGCAGGACCGCCTTGTTCCCATTGACTGTGCCGAAGAAGTTCATATCGAACGGTGCCTTTGCCTGATCAAGCGGTGTAATGATACAGTGGAACAATTAAAACAAAACGGTTCGTCCGTTTTGTTGCGGTGCATTCATAGCAAATCGCACGGCATCACGGTCGGTCATGGGATCTACAATGCCAATCGTCAGGTGCTCCTTGTGAAGCAATAAGAGCGCCCATAGATCAACTTCCTTCAGAACAACCTCTACGGTCTGCGTTTCGCCGGGCATCAATTTCGGAAGAGAAAGAGGAAGCTGCACCGTGCTTAGCGTGGTACCGTCTGTGCTCTCCAGATAAAGATTCGCTGCCCAATCCCAATAAAATGGGGCGGCACCCTCATTTGCCACAGTCAAGGTGACCACAGCTTCTCCGTCATGCGGCATCAGCTTCAGTGTTGTCACACGGAGCCGGTAGCCCAAACGCTTTAAGACCGCCTGATATCCCTGTGAATATGCGGGCTGTGCTGCTTTCGGACCAAGAAAGCTCATGTGAGAAGCATCCAATAGCTGCAGTGTGCGGGAAAGCTCTGTGTCCAGCAGCTCCTCCATCGGCAGGCTGCTGGTAAACTCGCCGCCTACGGGCGCATCCTGCCAGAAATTCTGCATAGCAGAAAGTCCATTCGCTTCTTTGCCGTACCAGCCGCCGTTTTTGATCCAGTTCAGCCACTCATTGGTGTCCTTTTCGTGGCCGGTCATATCGTTGTAAAGACCAAGCCGGTTACTTACAGCGATGTTGAACGGTCGCCGCATCAGGAGCTTTGCATTGGAAAATGCATTCAGATAGTCTGTTGCATATTGATCCCGAATGGTTTCGTCCGGCATAGGTACAAGACCATCGCTGCTTTTGATATGCCATTCGCCCCAGTGGCCGAGACTGCCCAGTTCTACATAAGTCACAAAGCCATCTGCGTCAAAATGCTCGGCCAAGGCTGAAACAACTTTATGGTGTGCGGCACGAAGGATATCGTTTGCATAATCCGGGGAATAACCTTTGCCATACGAGGTACTGTACCAGCTGCCATCGGCGGTCTGAGCATATAACCACTCCGGAATATCAAGGTGCTTCTTCTGGCCGGGTACGTCACAAACGAACCGCAGTACCAGATGGATGCCCTGCTCGCGCAGGGCGGCAAGTCCGTACCGCTGTTCGATAGCATCCCATGCGTACTGGCCTTCCGTTGGTTCCACCTCTCGCCATGTCAGCTCCAGATAGCGCAATGTGGCATTCGGATGGTCCGTACTGCCTGCCATTGGAGCGTAGCCGACCTGTGCGTTGGAAAAGGCAGACGGATCTTCCTGATAGGTACGCGTGCAGATCATATTCCGAACCATACCAAACCCCACCCCAAGCAGACAAACCGCAGATACGAAACCTTTTGAAAGCTTATCCATGGTATTCGCCATTATATTGGATCAGTGTAACATCCTGTACGCCATTTACGGCGCGCAGGCGATCTGTAAATTCCAGATTCGGGTCTTTGCTGAATACCTCTACCGCCATTTCGGTGCTATCCTTGCGCATGGTCTTGGACTTTACCACAAATTTGCAGCGGCCAAAGGCACGAACGATATCGTCTTCTGCGTCTGTACCAAGATAGTGAATGACAGCAATGTACACTCTGCCTTTGGCCTGCCAGTGGTAGAAAAAGAGGATCATCCCGATCATGACAACAGCTGTTACAAGGCCCAATGCGTACATACCGGCACCGGCTGTAATGCCGGTAGTGATCGACCAGAACAGGTATAACAGATCCAGAGGGTCTTTGACGGCAGTACGGAAGCGGACGATAGACAACGCACCGACCATACCAAGGGAGATGACAACGTTGGTACTGATGGCCAGTGTTACCATGCAGGTCAGCACACACATGCCAACCAACGTGACAGCAAAGCTGCGGGAATATACAACGCCGGTATAAAACTGCCGATAGACAAGATAGATGAGGATTCCCAATGCCAGTGCAGTCAGCAGGGCAAGCGCCAGTTTGGGAGCATCGTATTGGGTAAAGGTGTTCAGGACGGATTTTTTGATAAAGTCTTTTGTGCTCATGGGCGAAAGGTTCCTTTCTATAGGGCTCAGGTCTCCTGCCAGTAAGCAAATCCGTTCATATAGGCGGTTTTGTCACAACAGAGGACATATTTCGATACAGCCGTAAGCTCCTGCGCACGGGGCGGCAGAAGATTCCGGACGATCTGGGGCAGATATTCTGTAAATTTTACTTCCATTACCAGCTTACCCGGTTCCAGCACCGGAAGCGCAGGAAGCGTGGAGTCGAAGATATCCCGGCTGCCAACCGCGGCGCGTACATCCGTATCAAAGGTGATGCGTACCGTACCGGCATCCATGATCCATGGCTCGCGGTCGTAGTCTACAATAACCCGGGGACGCAGCATGTTACAGATACACTCGGTGTAGAACTCCTGACACAGGCGGTAACGGCTATGCAGGAGAAAATCATAGTCCCCGGCGAGAATGGAATCAAACTCTGCGTGGGTCAGAGGCGCGGCTTCTTTATAGATATAACTGCCAAATTTTTTCTTTCGCTCCAGCTTGATGCTGCGGTCGCTGCAGTTATAAATGCGGATGCGGTATTTCTTGCGCAGCAGCACGCCGGCATCCTTTTCTTCATAAGCGGTGTTCCAGTAATCGTCAAAATATAAGCTGCGAATGAAGTAGCCGCCGTTCGTTGCATGGGGGTCCAGTTTGAGGATAGGGGACATCCGCGCGGTCAGCTCGGCCTTGTCGGCCCACGAGATAAGATACTTTAGTTCATGACGATAGTGCTCTGTACCGGTGCATCGTGGAGGGGCCAACAACTGATGATACAGCATCGATATCTGAGGCTTAGACATCTTCATAGGTGTCCTCCGCAATGCTGCCGTCCGGCTGGACGTAAAAGCAGAGCATGCCATAATGCTTGCCTGCTTCGGTAACATAGTAGTCAAAGGCATCCTGCGTATAACCAGAGGCATTGGTCGCTCTTACGCGCAAAAAATACTGCCCGGCCGGGAGCGTATCCATGGTAAGCTCTGGCAGGATCAGATTCTCCTGCCGAAAGAACGTAGTCGTAAACAGATAATCCTTTGCAAGCTCAACAGTATAGTAAATGTTTTCAATCTCGAAGTTATAAGAGGGGTCCCAGGTCAGCAGAAGGGAGCCGTTTACCACCTGCGGCTCGCCAATATAAAATGGCATGGGTTTGCGGTAGCTCTCCCAATAGTAATTATAATTTTCATCAATTTCCGGCCAGATACTTTTCAGGACCTCTTCGTATTCGTCATGTGTGATGGGAACGTTCATTCGGTCCGGCATCTGCCAGACATATTTTTCCGTTACGCTTCGGTAATGCTCCATCATGGACTGAATGCGTTCCTCATTCATGTAAGCATAAAGCTCCTTCATGGCGGTATCCAGCAGATCGCGGTAACTTTGCGTTTGCAGACAGCGCCGGAACAGGACATTGCCCCAGTAATTGCTTACACCACGTTCCCAACTTTCGGAGTCGGAGAAGTTAATGATCTCACGTTCCCGGCGGCGGAGCATACCGTCATTGTCCCAGTCCCACAAGTACCATTTGCTGGAGTTTTGAGGGCTGTACAAGTAGACGTTGCGATTTTGGGTGTCCGTATTGCCGGTTAACAACTGAAATGCCATCCAATATGCAATGTTTTCTTTATCAAAGTACGTTACAAATAGCTCATCGTCCATAGAAGAGGATTCATCATTGAGAACATCCAGCATTTTGATCAGTTTGGAATGGTCGCTGTTTCCTTTTATCTCCAAGTGCTTTTCGAACGCAGTTTGGTCATATGCTGGGTCTGTTGTAAGACGAATGACATCTTCATATCGGTAGAACTCAAAAGAATTGATTTTATACAGCTGTCCGTTTGGATCCACACCGTGCGCCTTAAGGGCTGTTTTATTCAGCTGTTCTACCTGCGTGTACAAACCATAATCCTCAAAAACACCGCTGGCGCTATCGGTCAGATCCTTCACATAAAGATGAACGAACTGGGTGCGCAAGCCCATCATCTGGTCGATGCCTTTAATAAGGGCAGAGGCCATTTTGTTACGGAAGCGCAGTCCCTCACCCTGATGCTTATTCAGTGCGATCGTGCGCTGGCCTCGCCAGCTGCCTTTGTTTTTCTTTAATTTGACCTTGTAGTTTTTCTGAGTATAACGGCTGGAAGTCTGACCGCGTATTTGTACCGTGGCATTTGGGGCAAGCGTATCGTAACCAACTTCGCCGGCAAGGGGGCCGTTTTCATCGCCCACCTGCAAAAGACCATTCACCTGATAGCGTGCTACGCCCATCGCCGTGTAGTCGTAAGCGGAATAATGGTTGATCTCTGCCCAGCTGTGGTTTGTATTTTCGCTGTCATTGCCGCGGCTCACGGTAAGATACATCGTCACAATGCCGCTGTCATCGTAGACGTTGTACAGCTCTGCGTTGTCGCGCAGGTGGACACTGTTGATTTCAGATGCGGGAGCCTTTTCAATGGACTGGTTGCTTTCTGCACTGGCGGCAGCGGATCCGGCGCTGTCACTTTCCACAGGTAAAACTGCGCAGCCTGCGCACAGACCAGCCAGCGCAACGCTCAACCCCAGCATCCTGCGGCGCGAAATCAGAAACTCCTCATTCATGTGATCGATTTTCCCTCCTGATGGTCTGCCTTGCTGTTTTTGGCATCCTGTTTTTCAAGAAAAATGCCAAGGCGTGTAAAAAGATGTTCTTTGGTTTCGGCTACGATAGGCTGCTGACCCAATACCCGATAGGGCAGGTTGGCGGTAAAGGCATCCAGACGAAACAGAGCAACCAGATAAAAAAGCGCTGCACCTGCCAGAAATCCGAAACCATAAAATGCTGTGTTGAAGAGCAGTGAGAGCAGGGTAAAGGCAGTGGTGCTGGCTGCAAACACAGCTGCCGCCAGAACAGCACCCAGATAATCTGTAAAATAAAGCAGGATCAGCAGCACCGTATTACCAACGGCGTATAAGCCGTATCCCACGCACAATGTCCGGAAATAGCCATGCATCAGATCATTGAAGCCAAGCGGTAAAAGATTCAGCAGCGTGCCCGCCAGTGAAATGACCCCTGCCGTACAGAACAGCTGCTTGAGGGCAGTGAAGCGAAGCTCCCGGTTGAGCACTGCCAGCATTTCTTCTTCAGCGGTAACGATATCGCCCACAACACCGCCATCGTTGAACAGGCTGTAATAATCCCGGTATTTCGGATAGAAGTTTACCTCTACAGACACCACAAAGTTGATGCTGGTGATCAGGATGCTTAAAAAGGCGATCAGAGCCGGAACGTCGTAGTAAGGTGCACCGTAAAACAGGCCCTTTACCTGCACGCCGATCGGCCCGGACCAATATAGGACCAGATGGGAGAACAGGCCGAGGTTTGTGCACAGGCCGGTAAACGCCAGAGGCAGAAACCGATCGACCCAGCGCAGAAAGGTCCATGGGCTGTCATCGCTTTGCGGGAAATAGCGGTAGAGCAGCACCACATCCCACACCATCATCAGGCCATACCCCATCGTAATGGAAAACAGCATGCCTTCCAGTACAGGAGCACCCAGAATAAAGACGAGCAGATATCCCAGCCCGAAAGACAGCGCGATCGCCGCCAGAAAGGAGCACAGGATGCCCCGGTAATCCTTGATAGCGGTCAGGTAGCTCATGCCGTTCCAGTTCAGGATCATCTCGGCAAACAGCCATAAACATAACAGCCCCTGCAGGAGCGTTGCGCCGGAGAACAACAGAAAGATGCCGTACAGGGTGCAGCCAATCAGCAGCATCAGGACGCTGGATCCCCAGAAAGAGGGGAGAATTGCATCCTCGCGTTCTTCGTACAGCATATCGGCCAGATAGCGGGTCACAGGCATGGAGAAAAAGCTGGTGACAGTCAGCGAGGACAGCAGCGTATAGGTGACCATACACACCAGCAAGTCCTGCTGGGTACGCTCGGCCCCGGCCCAGCTGCACAGCAACAGAATACCAAGCTGCAGCGCAATACCCAGCAGCATCGGTCCGGTGCAGATGATGCCGGCATAGCCGTAGGCGCGCAGCCATGCAAACAAACCCTTGCGCCGAAATAACTTTTTTAATTCAAATCCGATTCCTGCCATTTGTTACTCCAAATGAAAATGCTCTGCAGTTGCCTGGTACATCTTCCGATAGTTGTCTAACATTTGTTCGTGATGAAAATATCGGTCTACGCGCTGCTGACCGATGCGCCCCATTTCTTCCCGACGGGCACGGCTGGCACACATCCGCTCCATGGCATCTGCCAGACCCTGCCGGTACATGGGCGGCACACAGTACCCCGCTACACCCAGATCATCGCCGGGCGCGCCTTCCAGCAGTTCCCGACAGCAGCCCACTTCAGTCGTCACGCAGGGGCGGCGTGCAGCCATGGATTCCAGTACGGAAAGTGGCTGACCTTCCGAGATACTGGTCAGGATAGTAAAGTCCAGCTTTTGCATGTACTGCACCACGTCCACACGTCCGGTAAAGATCAGATTGTCCAGCCGGAGCTGCTTCACCAGGGCATAACACTCCTGCGCATAGTCCTCATCGTCCACGCCGCCCATGATGTGCAGGCGAACCTGCGGAACCCGGGAGGAAAGCTCAAAGAAGGCGTAGATCATGGTTTTGATATCCTTGATAGGGGCCAGACGCACTACAGCGCCAATATCGACCCAACCGTCCTCAGGCTTGAGCGGGATGTCGCAAAAGCGCTGATACTGCACGCCATTGGGGATAACGATGCATTTGCTGCCATCACAGCCCATTTCGATCTGAGTACGGCGGGCGTTATAGAACAGACTGCTTACCCGGAACGCTCTGCGGTAGATATCCTCGGACAACATATAAAAGAAGCGGATCCAACGGCTTTTGAAAGAGGGAACGACCCAGTCGGCACGGATGATCTCTTCTTCGCGCTCGCGCGTATAGATGCCGTGCTCTGTCAGAAGCACCGGCGCATGGTTCATGCTGCCGCCCAGACAGGCCAACAGGCCGCCATGTCCGGTGGAGATCGCATGATAGATCTGCGCTTTTGGCACGCGTCCGGTCAGCAGGTACAACACCGGCAACAGCATGGAGCGCATGGTGTGAAAAGCGTCAGCATAGGGGACATAGGGATATTCCTCCAAGCAGATATCGGTAAACAGTTTCATAAACTCCCGGCTCTGCAAAAAGGAGAGAGGATGCACCTTTTTCTGCTGAAACAGCCGGAACAGCACGTCCCAGTCCGGCGTTCCGAGCCGAAGTAATTCCCGCAAGGCAGTACGCTCTTCTTCGGTAAACAAAACAGGCACATGTTCTCCGTGCAGGCGTAAGGCATCGTCCAGAAATACCTCTTCCACCTCAACAACATTGGATGGAAGGTCGTAGACGAATTTGCCGCGTCCTTCCGCTTTTGCGCCAATGACCCACAGCACAAACTCGTGCTCCTGCATGGCCTGAATATAGGCGTGCATCCAGGTGGAAACACCGCCATGCACATAAGGGTAGGAGCCTTCCAGAATCAGACAGATCCGCATTCAGCTCATGCTCCTTTCCGCTCAATGTGCACCGTTCCGGCGGTGGCCTTCAGCAAGTAGAGATCTCCGGTCAGATGGGTCAGCTCGCCATTTGTTACGCGGCCGGGCGTTCCTTCATTGGCACGGAAGAAAAGCCATGCTTCATCGATAAAATTGCCGAGATGCAGGGTCCACGCGGTGTCGGTGCTGTCCAGCGCAACGGTCAGCTGTGCGTACCGTTGGATGGCACCGGAACACTCGGTCCCGGTCTGACGGCGAAGATCCGGTGCAGAGGTGCTGAGCCATTTCAGATAGTCCTCCAGACCGCCTTTGTACACTTCCCAGCCTTCCGCTGCACCGCGGTCTTCATCCAACAAGTCATCCGGGTGCATAAAATGCGTGCTGACATAGTGCATATTCAGCTCACTCATAGCCGCTAGGCGCATATAAGTATCACCAACCATACCACCGGACACGATACGAGGCTGCTCCACGATACCATCCGTTGCCACACCGAACTCCTGTACATAGGGCAGATCTGTGCCGTCTTTAAAATAGGTGCTGGCAATGGTACGGATCTGCGGAACTTTTGTGCCAAGCACCCGTCGGCCTTCGGCAGAGAGAATGTTGGAGGGCGGAACATATACCGTGCCATTCGTGTAAGGGAGAACGGTTTGCTGAAATTCAATCAGCTCTTCCATGGCGGCTGTAATGGCTTCTTCGCTGGGCCACTGCCGATAGGCGTACAGACCCTTGTAATCGGTATTTGGCAGCACCAGAGGCTGGTGGTTGTAACCGTGAAACCCTATCTCGCCGCCCTGCCGCAGCAGAAGGCTTCCAAAATAACGAAACTGCTGTGTATCTTTTTGACGTGTCGGTTCATCCACGGTGTCATCCTCGTAGTTTTCAATCATGACACCGGTAAAACGAACTCCGTATTTCTGCGCCAGCTGCACCAGATCCGGCCACCAGACTTTGCTGTAAAAGTCGCTGATGCTCATGCTGTAATCTCTGCGGATATAGGTACCATCACCGCCGGGAACAGGAGAAGGAAAATCGTCCAGATAGAACACGGAACCGTTAATGACAGGGTAAGCAGTGGCATCGCATAGCAAGCTGAAGGATGCTGCATAGATACCGCGCATGATTTTGTCGTAAATGCCGATATTGTCTACCACGATTCTTCCGCTGCCCAGTGAAACACTCCACACCAGCGGCGTGCCCTCGTCTCCGGTACGGGCATGCACTGTGGCTTCTTCCCGGAGGCTGACACTCAGAGCGGATTCAAACGGGTCGCTGAATTCATAGCGCTGTCCACCGCCAAGCATAAATTCCTCCGCAGGAACGATGCTCTCTGCAAGTTTACAGTTCCAGGAAGAGGAAAGCACACCCAGTTTCAGAGAAATTACGTCAAAATAGGAGGTTTTGCTCGGCGTCATAGCAAACAGGATGCTGCCGCCCTGTTGTGCCCAGTTCATCAAAGTGATCAGATCCTGTCCCAGTACATCCAGATCAGGCACTAACACCACAACCGTCTTGTAATTGGAAAAGTCCGGAAGGAGAGTGGACGATTTGGAAATATCCACTGCTTGTGTGCTGACTTTCATGTCCAGAAGGATCTGATCAAACTGCTTTTTTGCCTCGGACACATTGTCTTGGG
>ENA-UEQP01001509-UEQP01001509.1-human-gut-metagenome-genome-assembly--contig:-NODE-1509-length-20747-cov-4.684712_pt1 | contig 20747 bp, 18 predicted proteins | sample MGYA00242951_ERZ507951 | MGnify/ENA primary metagenome ERZ507951 (study PRJEB26167, sample SAMN06115539) | human gut metagenome | host: Homo sapiens | place: China:Shanxi | collected 2015-11-18...
GAGGGATGGAGTGGGGAGAGGGAGGGATGGATGGAGACAGTGAGAAAGTTACAAAGGAGATGAATCGTCTTCTGCGTCTGACGATCAACTATCACGATTACCGGGAAGACTCGGAAATCCGATCGCAGAGGCAATATATAATGAGATCGGAGTTTTGTATACTTCAATTTTCCTGATCCCGATGCGGATCATCATGTGGTCGATGGGAACAACGTACTTTGTGGCGGATGAAAAGGTGGATAAAAAGAAGGTCGCGAAGAATGTGCTGACACATCCATGTCTGGTCGCAATCTATTTAGGGCTGATCTGCATGGTGACGCAGGTGAAGCTTCCATCGGTCATCACGGCGACAGTGAGATATCTTGGAAACTGTAATAGCGCTCTGACGATGCTGATCGTGGGAACGATTCTGGCGGATGTGAAGATTACGACGATCTTTAACAAAGATACGGCGCTGTTTTCTGTATTCCGTCTGGTGATTCTTCCGGCTGCTGCGCTGACAGTGGGACTTGTTCTTGGTCTTGACACCACGTCGCTCGGGATCAGTGTCCTGATGACCGGAATGCCTGCGGGGGCAACGGCGGCGATCTTTGCGGCGAGGTACAACAGTGATGCTCTGTTTGCGACAAGATGCGTGGTTATGACAACGTTGGCATCAATGGTTACACTGCCGATCTGGTGTTACCTTGTTGGATGAGAGGTCGGCTCATCAGATGTACATACAGTCTGCTGGAATGCGCCAATCATGTCGTGGGGGCGGTCTGCGCGAGTGCAGCGTTTGCAGCATCCATAAAGTTCTGGATCGCTTTCCACTGGTATGGCTGTTCGAGACAGCCGAAGCGGATCTTATATTTTGCGGATTGTCCGAGGTGGATGATTCGCATTTTTTTTCGCTGATCGAAGGAGAGGGAACTTAAGGCGAGGTTCAGCGGGGAGATACAGGCACCTTTTCCGGCGGCGCAGAGTTCTAAGAGCATCCCCATATTGTCGGACTGGGTCTTTACGATAGGCTTAAAATTGCCCATGCTGATGAAGTGGTGTCCGAGCTGACCGGCGATGTCGGTGGCATAGTTCAGAAGAAATGGGCAGTGTTCGAAGATGGAGAAGTCTTCCGGGCTTCTTAACATTAATGGTTCGGGCTGGGAATCTGTCGGAGCTGGGAAATCCTGGAAAGAAGAGGATACAGCTCCAGCAGCATTGGTGTCAGAAGTGGAATCAGAGACGGAGCCGCAGATAGTTTTTGGAAGATATAAAAACAGGGCATCAGCTGGAGCGGCATTCGAAACGACCTTCCGAAACAGGGAATCTGCGAGAAGAAGGACAACTTCTTCCTCATAGAAATCAGTCAGGGAAATTCCTGGCAGAAAATCAGGAAATTTTGCGATGGCGAGATCGATCCTGTGTTCCATCAGGTCTTTCTGCAGGCCGGTGTTTCCGTTTTCAATGACCTGGATCTCCATATTAGGGAACCGGTTCTGGTATTCAGTGATGATCGCAGGCATGATAGCATGGCAGCGGGTGAAGGAGATGCCGATGCGCAGGATGCCCTGCTCATTTTTATTCAGGTCGGCGAATTCATGCTGCATGGCGCGGTATTTTTTCTGGAAGTCCGCGGCGTACTGGCGGAAGATCTCGCCTGCGTAGGTGAGTTCAAGGGGAACGTGGCGGACGAAGAGTTTGCAGTCCAGCTCCTGCTCCAGGTTGGCGATGTGGGTGCTTAAGGTCTGCTGGGTGATGTGAAGAGCGTCGGCGGCTTTTGTGAAGCTGCGCTTCTCGGCGGTCATGAGAAAGTAATCCATGGAAAGAAAGTTCATATAAAACCTCCTGAAATAATACAGCAATTTGACTGTATTATATATCAGAAAATACAGTTAGACAAGTGAGAAAACCAGGCGTATACTAACACCAGAAAGATGAATCGGAATATCTGAAACAGGGAACGGATATTTAATAGAATGGTTCACGAAAGAAAACAGGGGAGAGGTAATTGGTATGAAAGTACATATCAGCGAGACGGCGGTTCTCATTGTATTTGCAGTGACGCTGATCGGAAGTATTATGGCTGGGATCCCGATTCTGGCGGCGTTAGCGATCGGATATCTGATCTTTTTTGCGTATTCTTTGAACTGCGGTTATTCGGCGAAGGACATTTTCGCAATGTCTTGGAAGGGAATTAAGACGGCGAAGAATATTCTGCTTACATTTTTATTTATCGGTATGCTGACGGCGCTCTGGCGGGCGGCGGGGACGATCCCGGCGATCGTGTCCTACTGCGCAGGACTTATGAATCCGGCGGTGATGATCCTGATGGCGTTCCTTTTAAACTGCCTGGTTTCCGTCCTCACAGGAACCGCATTCGGAACGGCGGCGACCATGGGTGTGATCTGCATGACCATGGCGAAGGCGGTGGGGTGCAACGAGATCCTTGCGGGAGGCGCGATACTCTCCGGTGTATTCTTCGGGGACCGGTGTTCTCCGGTATCCACCAGCGCGCTGCTGGTTGCGGAGTTGACCCACACGAATATTTTTGACAATATACGCCTGATGGTGAAGACGGCAATCTTGCCGCTAATTTTGACCTGTGTTTTTTACGGTGTCTGCGGGATTGTATTTCCGGCAGCGGGATCCGGAAATCTGTCCCTGGCAGAGAGCTTTTCCAGCGTGTTCCGCCTGGGGCTGATCCCGATTCTTCCGGCGGTGGTGATTATGGTATTGTCGCTGTTCCGGGTGCAGGTGCGCAAGGCAATGCTTGCAAGTATTGTGACAGCGCTTGGCGTGTGTCTTTTCTGGCAGCACACGGATCCGTCCCTGATCGTTGGAATACTGGTAGGCGGCTACAAGTCCCCGGACCCGGCAATCTCATCCATGATCGATGGCGGCGGAATCATGTCTATGGTTCGCGTGGCACTGATTATTACGATCTCGTCCTCATATTCTGGAATTTTTGAGGAAACTGGTCTTTTAAACGGGTTAAAGTCGAAGATGGGGACTGTGAGCAGAAAGATCACTCCGTTCGGCACGATCCTTATGACTTCCGTGGCAGCAGGGATGGTGGCCTGCAACCAGACACTGGCGACGATGCTGGTAGATCAGATCTGTAAGGAGCTGGAGCCGGATGCCCAGAAATTTGCGATCGATATGGAAAATTCTGTGATCGTAGTCGCACCGTTAGTTCCATGGTCGATTGCCGGTGCGGTTCCTCTGGCATCCGTGTCAGCACCGCTTACATCGATTGTGGCAGCAGTCTTTTTGTATCTGCTTCCGCTATGGCATTTTGGCGTGAGACTTAGGAAGAAATGAACGAAATGAAAGAAATGAAAGAAATGAAAGAAATACCCCTCACCTTGAAGATGCACTGCATTTTCGGGGTGAGGGGATTTGATTAGCGGAAGATTCCGATGGAACCTTCTCGCTTCGTGAAAAGGCATATTTTTCTGTTGATCAGGAGCGATTATTTTGCAGCCTTCACAGATACAACAGTACCGGAGAATGCGTCAACGGCGCTGACAGTACCTGTGTAGGTTACAGTAACCTTATCGCCATCTTTGACTTCTGCGAGTCCTTCCGGCTTTTTGTCATTATCGAATGTAAATGCGTAGTCATTTCCGTCGGAGGTGATCGTGAACATAAAGTCCTTGATGTCGCTGATCGTTCCGGTCATCGTGGATTCTTTTTCTTCATCGGCCTTTTCGGTTGTTCCTTTTGCGTCAGCCGTTTCTTTTTTGTCAGCCGTTTCTTTTGCGTCAGCCGTTTCTTTTACTTCAGCCGTCTCCTTTGCAGCGGCAGTTTCAGCAGCTGTTGTCTGTGCAGCTGTGGTTGCGGTGGTCGTGCTCTGAGAAGAGCATGCAGTTGCTAATGCGAGAACGCCTGCTAAAGCAGCAGTCAATAATAAGTTCTTTTTCATAATCAAAGCTTCCTTCCTGTACTTGAAATTGTAGTTGTAAGGAAAAGGGATTGGAAACAGATGTTTCAGATCTCTTTCTTACGTCTACTATTGAACCATAAAGTTGTGTCTAAAGTGTCAATAAAACATGAAATTTAAAGGACAAATCTGAAAGATTTTCTTCAAGCAAGAAAGAAAAACGTAAGAGGTTTAAGAAAAATGTTTCGTCAAAGATACTTTGAGTAAGATGCATGTTGGATATGAAAAATTAGAGAGGTTTGTGTGAGCCGATAGAGCTTTATTCGAAGAAAGCACATTCGAAACAGAGGCACCGCAAGGAAAATTTACATAACCATGGCAAAGATATTAGATAGAAAGATTTGAAAGGATTTGTATTTGGATTTTTGAAAATTGCAGTCGTTAGGGAGATTGTGTAATGGTCACGGTATCTGCACTCCACCAAGGGGAGCGGAAATACCGTGACTTTTTGAAATTCGCATAATATGGTCGGTGAATAACAGTTACCGCTCCGGCGTGGTTTTCCAGATTCTACCCAGTGTGCGAGTATAGGAATTGGAGAGATGATGCTGCATTGCCAGAGCTGCTTTTTCAGGCTGATTTTTGAAGATTGCTTCACCGATAGCCAAATGTTCTTTATATACGAGCTTTCCATCAATGGAATTGTTGTAGACAGATTTGACTTCAAAACGCAGATAATGATCCAGGATCAGACTGGTCTGTCGGGAAAACCATCCATTATGGGAAGCATCCGCAACAAGACGATGAAACTGATGATCAATCCGGTAAAGAAGACGACTGTCAAGCGAGGAGAGATTCTGCTTTAATTCGGACAGGCAATCCATGATTGCCAGCTTTTCCTTGTCGGTACCTCGCTCGGCAGCAAGTTTTGCGTTGTGAGATTCCAGAAAAATTCGTGCCTCCAGAATATCTCCGGCATCCTGTTCTGTTACGGGGACAACTTTTACTCCCTTTCCGCGGGCGAAACTGACATAACCTTCCTTTTGAAGCTCAAGAAGAGCCTCACGGACAGGTGTTCTGCTGATACCGAGTTCGGTGCAGATCGCCTCCTGAGAATAGATCGCATCAACGCGGAAACGGTTGTAGAGAATTGCATTTTTGATCAGATCATATGCCTGATTTTTATATGTCTCAGTATGTATTTTTCGAGTCCCAAGAAGACTCTGCTGATTGTCATCCATAAAAACCTCCATTTGAATTTGGTATAGGAACGAAAATGTAATATAAATCAGTTCATTTTCGATGGTGATGTTAGTCGAAACAGGAAACCATGAAATGAAACAAAATATTTTGGAAAAGCATTACAAAAAGTTCTGTATTTTAATCGAGACAGTAATTTTTTTTAATAATATCGTATATTTCTTTTAGTATATAAGGAATTTGGCTGAAAATCAACCGCTTTGCCGTGAACTCTTGACAATTACCTATAAAGTTTGTATGATGGGAACAAGAGATATGTAATGTGTAATATATTTCTGATAAGGAGGCAGAACAGTTTAACACGATCATATCAGTACGGTGTAACATAAAGAAAGCAAAATGTCTGCGTGGCAGTCAACAGATCTTCGGCAGAAAATCAGGGAGCACCAGATAAGAGTTTGAAAAGCGGAAGATCAGCAATTTTAGCAGGAGGGATATGTATGTTAGTAGCGGTATGGATCATTACATTCTGTCTTATCATCGGCATAGGTGTTTATGCAGGAACCAAAATTAAGTCTGCAAACCAGTGGTCCGGCGGGGATAAAACAATGGGTGCATTATCACTGGGGTGTGTATTTGCAGCATGGCAGATCGGAGGCATGGCAGTTGTAGGAGCAGCCCAGAATGGATATAATCTGGGAATATCAGGTGCATGGTATTCGATTGCAGGTTCTTTTTATTTCATCGCGCTTGCGGTATTTGCAAAGATCATTCGCGAAAGGATGCCAGGAGAATCGGTTCCGGTCTATCTTCAGACAAAATATGATGTAAGAACGACAAGACTTTATTCATATGCGTGGATCGTGTACGGATTTTTGTATATTCCGATCCAGCTGAAGACTGTATCCAGTATCATTCAGATCGTGCTTCCTGGATTAAATCTTATGGTGGCAATGTTTATTGGTGTCACGATTGCAGTTATTTATACAAGCTTTTCCGGTATGAAAGGTGCATCTGCTGTCGGTCGTGTTGTATGTATTGGTATCTATGTTCTCTTGATCTGTTTTGTATTCACAACACTTCCGAAATTTGGAGGATTCAGCGGTCTTTTAGGCGAGCTTCCTGAGAAGTATGATTCCATGGGAAATATGCCGACACAGCGTATTGTTGCATGGATCGTAGGTGGCTGCATCAGTACGGCGGTTATGCAGGCTGTTCTTCAGCCGCTTCTTTCTGCAAAGAGCCCGGAGGCAGCAAGAGTTGGCTCTATCCTTGGTTATGTAATTGCCGCTCCGATTTGTTTCTTTACTGCAATCTGTGGTATGCTTTCCAAGGCAAGTGGTGCCGATCTCGGTGATGGATCCACTGCATTCGCATATGCTATCAAAACCTTCAGCAGTCCAGTATTTGCAGGTATTATTTTTGCATTTGCAACTATGATCATTGCAGCGACAATGGCAACTATGATGTTGGCAACGGGAACCATTATTACAAACGTATATAAAACAGAAATCAATCCGGACGTCGATGATGCGAAAGTTCTGAAGCTTTCAAAAACGATTACGTTTGTATTCGCATATCTGACATTGATCCCGGCATTTCTGATTCCAAGCAAGTCCTTAACAAACCTGTTCCTGACATTACAGCACGTTGCGGCAGCACCGGTGAGCTTCTCGATCCTGGCAGGATTACTTTGGAAAAAGACAACAAAACAAGGTGCATTCTGGAGCATGTTGACAGGAATGATCACAGGTGTGGCATGGATGCTTCTGGGACTTACTGATATTGTTGAAGCGGTATATCCGGTTGTAGTTGTTACTTACGGTGTAGGAATTATTGTTTCGCTCATGACTTATAAGGAAAAAAATTAATTTAGAAAGTGTGAGAATATGGCACAGAATATGAAAAAACAGATTTATATGTGGCCATCCTATTGGGGGAAACCGGTAGCGCATGGAAGCATGGGAGCGGTCAGCTGTAATAATATATATGCAACGAGAGCAGGACTTGAAATTTTAAATAAAGGCGGAAACGCGTTTGATGCGGCAGTAGCGGTGTCACTGACGTTATCTGTGGTAGAACCCCATCATTCTGGTATTGGCGGCGGATGCTTTTCCTTACTGTACGATGCGAAAACTGGGAAAACAGAAGGAATTGATGGAAGAGGGATCGCACCGGCAAAGGCAACAGCTGATCTCTTTATAAAAGATGGTGAAGTACAGGATGAGTGGAAAGATCTTGGTGGTCAGTCAGTGGCGCTTCCCGGACTTTTAAAGACCATGGATATCGTATTGAAGAAATATGGAACTATGACTTTAAAAGATGTGGCAGCTCCGGCAATTCGTTGTGCTCGTAATGGATTTGGAACAAGCTATACAGGTGCTCTGACGATGTATGACAATTCGGTTGAGCGTAAAATGCGCCTTTCAGAAGCATTTCGAAAACTGTATCTGAAGGAAGATGGGAGTTTCTATCGATTCGGTGAGATCCAGAAGAACCAGGAGATTGCTGATCTTCTGGAGAATATTGCGGAACAGGGAGTTGATTATTTCTATAAAGGAAAAGTTGCAAAACAGATTGTAGATCTGATTAATGATCGTGGTGGTTGTTTTGATGTTTCTGACATGGAGAGTTATGAACCAAAATTCCGCGAACCAGTGAAAACAACATATCGGGGATATGAGGTTGCCGCATTTGCACCGCCGAGCGGAGGCTGTGCACTGGTTGAAATGCTGAACATTTTGGAAAACTATGATGTTCGTTCCATGGGACATAATACAGCAGCCAGTATCCATGCATTGACAGAGTCTATGAAACTGGGATTTGCTGACAGAAGTGTAGCACTTGGTGATCCGGATTTTGTGAATGTCGATGTAGAACGTTTGACAAGCAAGAAATTTGCTCATGAGCGTTTTACATTGGCGGGAGAAAAGGCGGGAGAGTTTGCATCGGCCGATGGAATCGAAGCAAAACAGTATCCTGGAAATACATCCCATTTCGTGGTAATGGATAAAGACGGAAATGCTTTTTCGCAGACACAGACGATTCGAGACTGGTTTGGATGTGGAATTGTTGTCGATGGCCTTGGATTTGTACTGAATAACGCAATGTCCGATTTCTCGGCGGCAGTAGGAGCAATGACAAGTCAGGGACTTGCATATGGAAGTGCCAATGCGATTCAGGGTGGAAAAACGCCGCTTTCCAGTATGTCTCCGAGTATGGTATTTAAAGATGGTAAACCATTCCTTGCAATCGGGGCAGCAGGTGGACCGAGAATTATTACGGGAACTCTTCAGGGAATCGTGAATGCAATTGATTTCGACATGACTCCGGAGCAGCTGGTGAATGCTCCATATATCAATTGCCTTACGAGGGCCCAGGGACTTGAAGTGGAGTATGGAATTTCCGGAGATACAAGAAAAATACTGGAAGAGATGGGACATAAGATTGTTCCTGTTCCGGTGGATCAGGCGATGAGTACGATGCTAAACAGCGTAATGTGCATTGATGGTGAATTCTATGCGGCAGGTACGAAACGAGTAGATGGCTGTGGCGGTGCGCTTTTACCTGGAGGACATATTGTACTGGAGGGAGTAAGCCAGGAAGAATTATAAAAAAGATGCGAAGTAATTGACAGAACGCACAGATAGGAGCGGCATGTATCGCGCATCCGTAGAAAGAAGACCGGGAGCAGGAAAAATGTTCCCGGTCTTTTTGTAGAAACTTCTGGTAAACAGATATTAACAGCCCCGGCGGGAAATCCCTGCCGGGGCTGTCTGCCTAAGTTCTTATGAGAGAACTGGATTAGTTCTGGTTCTGGTTCTTCTCGATCTCTGCCTTCTTCATCGCGCGAACCTTTGTGGAAAGACCATAGAGGTTGATGAAGCCGGTAGCGTCATGGTGGTCATAGAGATCACCGGTTGTAAAGGAAGCGATGCTCTCGTTGTATAAGGAATATGGGGAAGTTGTGCCCTGCTTGATGATATTGCCCTTGTAGAGCTTCATCTTGCATTCACCGGTCACATATTCCTGTGTGGACTCAACGAATGCCTGCAATGCCTCACGTAACGGGCTGAACCACTTTGCGGAGTAGACGACATCAGCGTACTCGTTGTCGATGTTCTTCTTATATTTTAATGTCTCTTTGTCTAAGATCAGTTCCTCTAACTGCTTGTGAGCCTCAAGAAGGATGGTTCCGCCAGGAGTCTCATAAACACCACGGGACTTCATACCGACCATACGGTTCTCAACGATATCGGTGATGCCGATTCCGTTCTTTCCGCCGAGCTCATTTAACTTTGTGAGGATCTCGGAGAATTTCATTTTTTCGCCGTTTAATGCAACCGGGAATCCTTTTTCGAAGGAGATGGAGATCTCTGTCTCTTCATCCGGTGCCTTTTCCGGTGTTACGCCGAGTACGAGCATATGATCGTAGTTCGGGGCCTGTGCCGGGTCTTCCAGCTCAAGACCCTCATGGCTGATGTGCCAGATATTGCGGTCACGGCTGTAGCTGTCATTTTTCTTGAACGGAAGATCGATGTTGTGCTTTGCACAGTATTCTAATTCTTCCTCACGGGACTGGATATTCCAGGTTCTCCACGGAGCGATGATCTTCATATCCGGAGCAAGGGCCTTGATGCCAAGCTCGAAACGAACCTGATCATTTCCTTTACCGGTAGCACCGTGGCAGATGGCAACAGCGCCCTCCTTCTTTGCGATATCAACGAGGATCTTTGCGATCAGCGGGCGGGCCATTGCGGTACCGAGGAGATACTTGTTTTCATATGTAGCGTTTGCTTTTACGCACGGAGCGATGTACTCGTCACAGAATTCATCGACAACATGCTCGATATATAATTTGGAAGCTCCGCAGTATTTTGCTCTTTCTTCCAGACCGTCAAGCTCGTTTCCCTGTCCAACGTCGATGCAGACGCAGATAACGTCGTAGTTGTAAGTTTCCTTTAACCACGGGATCAGTACGGTGGTATCAAGACCGCCGGAATATGCTAAAACAACTTTCTCTTTCATAATCAAGTCCTCCGATTTATTTCAGACGTTTTATTTTCGTTGTGCTTCATAAATATACAACTGAATATACGGAATGTCAAGCATAAAATGTATTTTTATAAAGGAATCTTGCATATTATGCATATCAAGTGTATAAATGCAGGGGACAGAGAAGCAGGATGACGAGGGTTGACGATATGAATGATAAAATGTCAGGAAAAGGCGACTGTAATGGAAGAATGCAGATGGCTGATATCAGATTCAGCAGGCAGAGACCGGTCACAATGACGATCCGGAGACGGATTTATGCATAAAAGTGCCTGAATCATCCTATAAAAACGATAGGAAAAAGTGCTCCAGGATTGACAAGAATCAAGAAATCATGGATAATAATCCGAAGAACGCTGTTGGGTGCGGCAGGAATTTTCTGAACAGAAGATTCCGTAAACGATTCCGCACAATACAGCAACGGCCGCAGCGTTTGCCGGTTTAGAACGCAAAGCAAAACTGCGGAGAGAAAATCTGGAAGGAAATATGTCATGGGACAGTGGAATGAATACCTGGAAGTTCTGGCATCCAAGGCACCGACTCCGGGAGGCGGAAGCGCAGCGGCGGTTTACGGCGCTGTCGGAACAGCCCTCGGCGAGATGGTGGGAAACCTGACGACAGGGAAAAAGAAATTTGCAATATATGAGGAAGAAATCCAGAAGATCCTTGTACGATTACAGGAAGCGAGAATGGATTTCATCCGCCTCGAGAAGGCGGACGAGCAGGCGTTTGAGCCGCTTTCGGAGGTTTACCGCATGAAGGCGGAGACGGACGAGGAGAAAAAAGCAAAGGAAGAGCGGATGGAAGAGTGCCTGAAAGCTGCTGCGAAGGTTCCTATGGAAGTCATGGAGCGGGCGGTCAGTGTGATGGATGATATCGAGTTCCTGGCATTGAACGGCAGCCGGCTTGCGGTCAGCGACGCCGGAGTCGGGATCCAGGGAATCCGTTCGGCGCTTCTCGGCGCGGTCATGAGCGTGTATATCAATACGAAGATGATGAAGGACCGGGGGTATGCCGAAGCGGTGAACCAGCAGGCGGAACTTCTTATAAAGAAGGGAACGGAACAGGCAGACCGGATCTACGAGATTGTGTTAAAGGCGGTAAGAGGATGATTACATTAAAGGGAGCAGAGGTTTCTGCAAAGATCAAGGAACAGGTTCTTTCCATGAACCAGGAATTAAACGGATATGTGCCGACAGCGGCCATCGTACGGATCGGGGAGCGCCCGGATGACCTCTCCTACGAGAAAAATGTCATGAAACGTATTGCGGCATATGGAATGGAAGCGAAGTCTTTTGCATATCCGGCGGATATCAGCGAGGAAGAGTTCTTTGCGGAATTCCAGAAGATCAATGATGATGAGACGATCGACGGGATCCTGTTATTCCGTCCGCTTCCGAAGCACATCAATGAAAAGCGCGCCGAGGCGATGATCCGTCCGGAAAAGGATCTCGACGGGATCTGCGCGGTCAATACGGCAAAGGTGTTTGCCGGTGAGAAAGATGGATTTGCTCCGTGTACGGCGGAGGCGGTTATTGAGGTCCTGAAGGCATTCGACCTTCCGATCGTCGGAAAACGCGTGGTGATCGTGGGACGCAGCATGGTAGTCGGACGTCCGCTGTCCATGCTGATGTTAAAGGAAAATGCGACGGTGACGATCTGCCATACGAAGACCGAGAATCTGAAGGCTCTCTGCCAGGAGGCGGATATCCTTGTTGCGGCAGCAGGAAAGGCGAAGATGCTGGATGTGTCATTCTTAAAAGAGGGAGCTGTCCTCATCGATGTCGGGATCAATGTGGATGAGAACGGAAAACTCTGCGGCGACGTTCTCTGGGATGGCCTGGAAGGAAAAGCGTCCGCAGCGACTCCGGTTCCGGGCGGCGTCGGCGCTGTGACGACAGCGGTGCTGGCGAAGCATCTGGCGATGGCGGCGTGCAGGAAGAGAAAATAAACGTAGGACCGACAGCACGAGGTCTCGCGCAGGCGCGGACTTTGGCTCGTTGTTCGTGTAAATAAAAAATGGAAAAAATTCTCATTTTTCCGCATAAAGCGGCATAAATAAAGGAAAGAGGATCACCGACCCAGCACATCGGCGGTCCTCTTTTCTTGACAGAATTTTGGATAAGAGGTAGGATATTACTACAAATGAGTTAGCAATAGCTAACCCTTTACTTGTTCAAAAAGCAAATTGCATTTTCTGCACGGCAGAATGAAACAAAAGGTGTGCTGAGGCAGATCGTATTTCATGCACGCGAATCTCACAAATTCTTTTCTGACAGATAGGATAGGCAGGGGAGAAGATCTGCGAACGAATGGATAAAGGACAGTGTGTGCGATCCGAAATGCAGTTATGAAAACATGGGTTAGCTGAAACTAATTTCAATACCAGGGATGGTGAGGAAAGGAGAAAGGTCATGAAAAAGCAGAAAACGCTTGCAGTTCTGTTAAGTGCGGCGATGGTTGCCGGAGCGATTCCGACAGCAGCGCTTGCGGAAGTGGTGGGAAGTAATTCTGATTCCGGTGTGAAGGCAGCGGAGCTGAGTGAAGTTCAGGAGATTGAGGAACAGAATGAAGATTCTGAGGATGAAACTGGTTCCGGATATGTATTGATGAATGTGCCGTATGATGAGGTATATGGGAAGGACATTGAGAATAAGACAAAAGTAGATGCTGTCTCATCTGCGACAATGAAAAAAACGAAAAAAAAGACTGTAGTAAATGGCACTTATCATTCAAAAGATGGAAGCGAGATCAAAGGAGCGATCATTCCGGTATGGGTAGAGAATTTGTCTCTTTTAAAAGGATTTAAGAGGGTTTCAGCGTCCAATGCAGAAAAGGTTACTGTCGCCTCGGCAAGTGATTCTACCTATAATGATAATCTGTTTGATGAGGAAGAGGACTATACATATGCTGTACTTCCGAACGGTTATACGCCGAAGGTTTATAAGAAACTAATAGGGATTGATGAGAATAGAAAGCCAGAATTCAGTGGGTTCCAGGGCCAGGGTGAGAAACAGAAAGTCAATACTACTGCAACGATTGTTGCCTGCTCCGGACGGTATCATCCTGGAAAAAACAAGCCATATCATGGCGACTACGAGATCACGATCGAGGATTATCAGAATCTGATCGCATCTTCCACCGATGCAGTCTATGAGGTGGTTTTAGAGACAGATGGAGAGTACAGCTACGGGCTTCGCCTTCTTGAAAACACATACCTTAAAGATGGAGAGCTGGCCTTCTCAACCGGTTTCACAACAAAGAGCAAAAAATGCATTCTGAATCCGAACCATTATAAGTCACTCATCGGAAAAACGATCACCCAAATCCGCTTCGTAACGGAAAAGGGAATTTTTGTGATCCCGACAGAACTGAAGGTCGAGGAACAGGAAATCTATGCGCTGATGAATATTCCGTATGACGAGCTTTACAAGAATGATCTGAAGCAGAATGATATTCCGGTGGATGCGATGACATCTGCAACGTATCAGAAGACACGTACAAAATCACTGTCGAATGGATCTTACCATAAGAATTCAGACGGATCGAAGATCGACGGAGTTACATTCCCGGTTAAACTGATGGTAAATTCTGATGCGGACCTTAAGGACCTGACCCACGTAGGAGATGGCAGCAAGGAGCTGACGATCACAACAACCCTTCGCGGAAAACAGCAGACAAACACATACAAAGGAAGAGACACCTTATTTGAGAACGGTACCTATGCGTATTATGTTTTAAGCCCGGAGGAAAAACCGGACTTTTATAAAGAAGTTACCGTTGGAGAAGATGGAAAATTTGAGTTCTCTGAGACAAAATTCCAGGATGGAAAGTCCGCTGAAAAATCAAAAGCAACCGCAGAGATCACGACAAAGACGACACGCGGAGATTACCAGATCAATGTGAGCGGACTTGACAAGTCTGTGACAAACAGTTCGATCTATGAAGTGATTCTTGAGACAAAGGACGGAAAGAGCTATGGTCTCCGCCATCTCGAAAATATCTGGCGCGGAAACGAGCTTGGAATTTACACCGGATATACAAAAGAGAGCCATGGCGTCGATGCCAGCGTGGAGCCGTACAAGGATATCATGGGAAAGACCATCGATAAGATCACATACCTCACAAGCGCAGGCGCTTATGAGATCGACACGGATCTTTATGTACCGATGAAGGATGGCACACAGGCTGAAGTGGCTGACGGAAAGTCCGGAAACGGATCTGTCGCTGTTACGGTGAAACTTCCGGAAAGATTTGATCCGGAGTATCAGGTCACGGGACTGAAGACATCCTTTGCAGACGGAGCGCTCACTTATACAGACGCAATGCCTGGAAAGTATACCCTTACAATCTCTGATAAGAATGAAAAATGGGCAGATATCGAGGCAGATTTTGTACTCAGCAGCGATACGAATCCTGCATACTATAACAGAGATTACAGTGCACCGGCAGTCATCAAAAAAGGTTCTGCAGATGCAGCTGATTTCACGAACTACTTAAAGAACATCACAAAGGTATCGGTCAACGGTAAGGAATATGCGGCATCCGGAAAAGGCGCTGTTGTGATCGTAAAGAGTGACGGAACGATCGATCTTGCAAACAGCAGTGTATTTGATGGCAAAGAGCCGTATACGGTCGTTGTAACATCCACAGGATATCCGGATCTGACTTTCGAGATCAAGCAAGTGACTTACGACAGCAGTGATTCGGATAGCGGAGAATCCGGAGAACCGGCAGGCTCTTCTTCAAAGAAGAAAAATACATCTGCTTCTGATGGAATGACGGCAGGAAGCTGGAGCCGGGATGCAGCGGGAAACTGGTACTTTAAGAATGCCGCAAACGGAAAGAATCTTGTATCTGCATGGGCACATATTGAGAATCCATATGCAGGCGCAGGACAGTCGAAGGATTCCTGGTTCCATTTCGATGCAAATGGTGCCATGCAGACAGGCTGGTTTAAAGATAGCGATGGAAGATGGTACTTCTTTAATCCGGTTTCTGACAGCACACTTGGAAGAATGATGACCGGATGGAACTGGATCAAAGGAAATGACGGCAAGCTTCGCTGCTATTATTTCGAGGAGATCTCCAACGGACACCGCGGAGCCATGTATTCCGGAACGACAACTCCGGACGGTTATACGGTTGATGCGGACGGTGCATGGACAGTAAACGGAATCGTTGTGACAAGATAAAAATTGGCATGTAAAAGCCGGTATAAAAACCTCCTGATCATGGAATCCTAAGGGAAACATGGTTTCAGGAGGTTTTTTATATGTGGGGAATTCTGGTGGCACTGCTTTCGGGAGCGCTTATGAGTCTGCAGGGGATTTTCAATACGGAGGTGACGAAGCAGAGCAGCATCTGGGCGGCAGCAGGCTGGGTGCAGATGACGGCGCTCGTGACCTGCGTGGTCTTATATTTCGTTACTGGACGCGGGGAAATCTGGGGGATGTTTTCCATCGATCGGAAGTACATGCTGCTTGGCGGTGTCATGGGCGCATTTATCACCTGGACCGTGATCAAAAGTATGGACGGCCTGGGTCCGGCGAAGGCGACACTGCTCATCGTTGTGACCCAGATCCTTGTCTCCTATGTGGCGGAGGTGTTTGGTCTCTTCGGTGTCGAGAAAGTGGCATTCGAGTGGAGAAAACTTATTGGTGCGGCTCTGGCGATTGCTGGGATCGTAGTGTTCCGGTGGTAGCGCGACGCAAGATATCCTGAATACAATATGAAAATTTTAAAACGATAGCACGAGAAGTTTAAAAAAATTAAATATATAGTTTAAAAATAATAAAAACATATTGACAAAATAGGAAATGAAGGGTATGATAACGCCATCGGATTTGAACGGGAAGTTCAGACGATGAGGAAACACAGGACCGCGGGATGACGGACGGTCGGAAAGGAGATACAGGTATGGGAAATGCTGGAAGAATTGATATGAACAATATGTGTTGTTGCTGTTGCATGTGTACTTCCGGGCGTTTTTTACGGCCAGGTGTTTTGCTGTGCGGTCATGTACCTGTATACAGAAAATAGTTTCCTGTTAATGCCAGAGAATGCGCCCGGAAGTGTAAAAACTTCCGGGATTTTTTATGTAACAGGAAATTCCGAGAAATTCCCTGTTACATAAAAAGGCACTGACGTGCCAAAGATGCGCACTCGCGCGAAGATGTAGATTGTCGCAAGCGACCGCGCGAGGCGCGAGAATGTGCCAAGGCACATTCTTTTTCAGTTGGGAGGAAGAAACATTGATCCAGATCGAACATGTAAGCAAAACCTTTTCCGGGAAAAACGGAACGGTCCACGCGCTGGATGACGTGAGTATCCATGTGGAGAAAGGGGATATCTGTGGAATCATCGGATTTTCCGGAGCTGGAAAATCCACGCTGATCCGCCTGATAAATGGTCTTGAGACGGCGGACAGTGGAAAGGTGACTGTCTGCGGAAAGGAGCTTTCTGTATTAAAAAAACAGGAACTCAGAACATTGAGGAGAAAGATTGGAATGGTATTCCAGCAATTTAACCTTCTGGAGTCCAAGACTGTGTACCACAACATCGCGCTGCCGCTGATCCTTGCTAAGACCCCAAAAGCGGAGATAGAAAAGAAAGTCATGGAAGTGTTAAAGATCGTTGAGCTGGAGGACAAAAAAGATACCTACATCAGCCAGCTTTCCGGCGGACAGAAGCAGCGTGTGGGGATCGCGAGAGCGCTGACGACGGATCCGGAGCTTCTTCTCTGTGACGAGGCTACAAGCGCTCTGGACCCGCAGACCACAGAGTCCATCTTAAAGCTTTTAAAACGGATCAACCGGGAGATGGGGGTCACGATCTTACTCATCACACATCAGATGCAGGTCGTTCAGATGATCTGCAACAAGGTAGCGGTCATGGAGAGTGGAAAGATCGTGGAGTCCGGAAGTGTCCTGGAGGTCTTTGGATCCCCAAAGATGCCGGTGACAAAGCGGTTTGTCCAGACAGTCATCCGGGATCAGATTCCGGACAGCATTGTGAGTCTCGTAAAGGAACAGAAGGAAAACTTCCGTGTGGACCGTCTGAAGTTTATCGGTTCCAGCGTGAAGCGTCCGGTGATCTCCGATATCTGTAAGACGGAAGGCATTGTTGTCAATATTCTCGGCGCTGCGGTGCAGGAGCTGGAAGACAGCGTTATGTGCGTATTTATTTTACAGCTTATCGGTGATGATAAGAGTATCGAGAAAGCGGAAGCGGAGATCGATAAGAACGGTGTTTTAAGAGAACGGCTGGAGGTGGAGTAAGATGGAAGAACTCATGAAGACAAAAATCTTTAAAGTCACGGTGGAGCGCCTGATATTAAACGGTGAACAGACGTTATATATGGTGGGCTGGTCACTTCTGATCGGAACCATCATCGGAATGATTTTAGCTTTGATCCTGGTGCTCTGCAGAAAAGGCGGGCTGGCGGAGAATCGGCCGTTATATGTGATCGTCAGTGCCTATATCAATGTGGTGCGAAGCGTACCATTTGTCATTCTTCTTGTAACGATCATGCCGATCACCCGTGCCATCGTCGGAACGACCATTGGAAGCACGGCAGCGCTGGTACCGCTTGTGGTTTACATAAGTCCATACCTTGCAAGATTGATGGAGAACAGCCTGCTTGAGATCAATCCGGGAATTCTGGAGGCGGCGGAGGCCATGGGCGCGACAACCTGGCAGGTCATCAGGTATTTTCTGGTCCCTGAGACGTTAGGTTCCATGGTGCTGGCACTGACAACAGGAACCATCGGACTTCTCGGAGCGTCCGCAATGGCCGGATATGTCGGCGGCGGCGGAGTCGGTGACCTTGCGCTTACATATGGTTATGAGAAGATGAACACACCGCTCATGATCCTCACGGTTGTGATCCTGGTGATCCTTGTACAGCTTTTACAGATCCTTGGAAATACGATTTCAGGTAAGTTAAGACAGCATAAATAAAAAGACAGGAGGTCACCTCACGACACCCTGTAAATAAAAAATAGGAAAATAAAAAAGAAAGGTGCGGCTGCCCCACCAAAATGCGACATAAAAGGGCAGACGCGAGAGGAGAAAAGATTATGAGAAAAGTGATTGCAGGAATACTTATGGGAGCGGCAGTTTTAAGCCTTGCGGCATGCGGAAAGAGTGAAACTGCACAGACAACAGCGGCACAGGCGGCTGAGAGTAAGGACACACAGGCGGACAGCAAAGCAGCGGCAGCGGACATAGCAGACAAGAAAGAGATCGTCTATGGAAAATCCCAGGGACCGTACACCGAGCTTTTTGAGGCAGCGATCGTTCCGATCCTTGAGAAGGAGGGATATACCGTAAAAGGCGTTGATTTCTCGGAGCTTCAGACCGCAGATATCGGCTTAAATGATGGGGATGTCGATGTAAATGTTGAGCAGCATACTGCTTATATGGAGAATTTTAATAAGAATTACAATGCGGATTTCGTTGCGATCTGCCCGATCCCGACGGTACCGGCAGGTGTTTATTCCGCAAAATACAAATCCGTGGATGAGATTCCGGACGGTGCAAAAGTCGCAGTTCCGAATGATGCTGCCAACACTGCAAGATGCTATCTGATGCTTCAGAAGATCGGCTGGATCAAACTCGCGGATGACATAGATCCGTCTGCAGTAACTCAGGATGATATTGTTGAGAACCCGCACAACATTGAGTTTACAGAGATGAAGAGCTTAACGATCCCGGCAGCGATCCAGGATTTTGACTATGTGGCGATCACCGGCAGCGTTGTATATAACGCAGGCATTGATCCATCCACAGCGCTTGCAACGGAGGATATCCAGGATCATCTGGTACTTCAGGTTGTTGTTAAGGAAAAGAATAAGGACGCAGAGTGGGCAAAAGCGATCGTAGACGCTTATCATTCTGATGAGTTCAAGCAGTACATGGAAGAAAACAACGACGGATTATGGTGGATCCCGGATGAGTTAAAATAAGTTGGTATGTGTTGCAAAGCCGAATTGGCAGCGCAAAATTTAAGTGCTGTGAAAGTTAACTAATAGATGAAAAGTAGTTGACTTTCATGGCGCTTTTTTGTATAATTGTAAACTATAATGTGAAACGAAAGTTTACAATCGTGGATAAAAACGGATAAAGAAATACAGCAGACAGGCAGAAAAAAGGGATCAAAGCCCTGATTCCGGAAACAGCGATTGCACATAAAATTCAGGAAAAATGAGGAGAATACTATGGACGCACTGACACTGGCACAGGAAATTATCGACGGAAGAAGAATCACAAGAGAGGATGACTTAAATTTCTTCCTGACATGCGATTTAAAGGAACTCTGCGAGGGAGCAGACCGGATCCGCAAGGCATGTGTGGGAGATAAGGTCGACCTCTGTTCGATTATCAATGGACGGAGCGGACGATGTCCGGAGGATTGCAAGTACTGTGCGCAGTCAGCGCATCATCATACAAACTGTGAGGTCTATGATTTTCTTCCGGAGGAAGAGATCGTAAAGATGTGCCATGTCCATGAGAATGAGGGTGTAGATCGCTTCTCTATTGTTACATCGGGAAAAGCACTGACCGGTGAGGAGTTTGAGAAGGCGATCCATGCCTACGAGACCATGAAGAAAGAATGTAAGATCGGTCTCTGCGCATCCATGGGATTCGTGAGCGCGGAGCAGCTTCACCGCCTGCATGAGGCCGGAGTTACAAGCTATCATCATAATATCGAGACCTCCAGAAGAAACTTCCCGAATATCTGCACCACCCATACCTACGACATGAAGATCAATACGCTGAAGATGATCAAGGATGAGGGAATGTGCGCATGTTCCGGCGGGATCATCGGAATGGGAGAGACCTGGGAGGATCGCCTTGACATGGCGGTCAGCCTTGCTGAGCTTGGAATCGATTCCATCCCGTTAAATGCCCTGATGCCGATTCCGGGAACACCGCTTGAGCATCTGGAGAGAATCTCCGAGGACGATATTCTCCGTACCATCGCGCTGTTCCGGTACATCAACCCGGAAGCGAACATCCGCCTTGGCGCAGGCCGCGCACTTCTCACAAACGATGGAGAGACGGCGTTCTGCTCCGGCGCATCCGCAACGATCACCGGAAATATGCTGACAACGGTCGCATGCGCGACGATCCGCAGTGATAAGAAGATGCTGGAAGGCCTTGGAAGAGACGTGACACCGGATTATATGAAAGAAAATTAAAAATATCCGCCCGGCAGACCTGCGGGCCTGCTTGGCGGCTCACAGTCAGGTATGAAATGTATCCATGAGGAATCGGCTATGGAAGGAGAAGATCAGATCTCCTTCTCACAGCACCAGTATTCTACCCCATGATACATACATTCCCCGACTGTAGGAAAACGCAGTTTCCGATATGCGTGGAGTGCTATTCTGTTTGTCTTGGCAACGAGATAGCGCACGCCCCGGAAACCGCGTTTTTTTGCTTCCAGAGAAGCACAGGAGAAGAGCTTTCCGGAGATTCCGCAGCCCTGATATTTCAGAGAGACTGCCACGCGGGCGAATTCCACAGATGGTTTGAGGAAATCCGCCCAGCAGGGCAGGAGGTCCGTCTCCGGGTCCGCGTCGAAGGAGATGACACCCGCGAGATCATGGCCGGTCTTTGTCTT
>ENA-UEQP01001519-UEQP01001519.1-human-gut-metagenome-genome-assembly--contig:-NODE-1519-length-20677-cov-4.627718_pt1 | contig 20677 bp, 19 predicted proteins | sample MGYA00242951_ERZ507951 | MGnify/ENA primary metagenome ERZ507951 (study PRJEB26167, sample SAMN06115539) | human gut metagenome | host: Homo sapiens | place: China:Shanxi | collected 2015-11-18...
AAGCATGGTGTGTATATGAGCGATTCCATTTTGGATCAGGTGATTCAGCACCCGGAGGTCATCTACACCCTGGCGCAGGAGCTTGTAGCCGAGAGGGAGCAGCTTGAGGGTATGTCGTTCCTGAAGGGACTCCCACCGAGGTAATGGAGCACCGCCTGCCGGAGGATGAACGGATCTGCCGCGCTTGCGGCAGCGAGATGGTGGAGATTGGCAAGGAAGTCCGCCGCAGCTTAATGATGAAGCCGGCTGCGTTCTGGGTACGCGAGGACGTGTACTACACCTATGCCTGCAAGAATTGCGAGCAGGAGACCGGTGAAGCCAACATTGCAAAGACGGCGAAAGAGCCTGCGCTGCTGCCCGGCAGCTTTGCCTCTGCGGAGGCGGTGGCTTATCTGGCAGCACAGAAATTCGTCATGTACTCGCCGCTGTACCGGTTGCAGCAGGAATTTGAGCGCCAAGGCCTGAAGCTGTCCCGGCAGACCATGGCCAACTGGCTGCTGAACACTTCGGAGAAGTGGCTGCGGCCAGTCTACGATACGCTGCGCGAGCAGCTTCGTAAGGAGTCGGTGCTGCACGCCGACGAAACGACCTTGCAGGTGCTGAAGGAACCGGGGCGTTCCTCCGCCAGCAAGTCCTATATGTGGCTGTACCGGACCAGTGGCTGTGCAGAAAGCCCTATCGTCCTGTATGAATACCAGCCAAGCCGCAAGGCAGCCCATGCAGAAGAGTTCCTGAAAGGGTTCTCAGGCTGGCTTCATGCAGACGGATACCAGGGCTACCACAAACTGCCTGAAAATATCCGTGTTGTGGGCTGTTGGGCACATGCCCGGAGGAAATTTGACGAAGCCTTACAGACTCTGCCCAAAGAGGACCGAAAAGGTTCTTTGGCAGCAACTGGTGAGTGCTATTGCACCAGGCTGTTCCAACTGGAGGAGTCTTTCGCAGAACTAACACCGGAAGAACGATATGCTAAGCGCCTGGAACAGGAAAAACCGGTTCTGGACGCTCTATTGGTATGGGCAAATGAGACGATCTCCAAAACGGCACCGAAATCTGCTCTTGGAAAGGCACTGCATTACCTGCTGGAGCAGTGGACATACCTGGTACGTTATCTGGAAGACGGCAGACTGGAACTGAGCAATAACCGTGCTGAGCGCAGCATAAAGCCGTTTGTTATGGGCCGGAAGAACTGGCTCTTTGTCAATACTCCGGCAGGCGCTCAATCCAGCGCGGTGATCTACAGCTTGATTGAAACCGCAAAGGAGAACAAACTTGACCCGCACAGATACCTGCTTTGGGTTCTGCAGAGTGCGCCGGTGCTGAGCCAGGCTGACGAATTCTGGGCTGAAAAACTTCTGCCAGCCAACGCCCCACAAGAATGCCATGTCCCTCAAAAATGATTGATCTCCACCTCAGCGCATTCGCGCCAAGGTGGAGATTTTTATACGCTGTTAGAATTGACGCTTACCCCTCTGCCAATGAAAAGGCAGAGGGCTGAGATTTAATCTACGGGTTTATATTTCGTCACAGTTTTCAAATGGGTTTCGGGGTTTCCGTTCAAAACAAGGTCTGCATATCCCTTGGGTCCAAGATTTTATTCGCATCCCCACGGGGCCGTGAACTCCCGACACTGACATCTGCAATAATATTCAATTTTGGCGTGTTGTGCTCACTCATCGTATTTCTTCATTTCTATGATATTTGGGTCTTCCTGTGCAGCAGCCTGACAGTCTATCTCCGATTCGGCCCGGCACTCCTCAATCTCCTCCAGCCCCAGCAGCGCGCCATGGGGTATCCTCGCTTCCGGCAGCGCGGCTCCGGGAGAGCTTTGAAGGTAAATGCGGTAACTGCTGCCAATCAGAAATCTTTGGCGCCGATCCAGCAGGAGGTCATGCGCAGTGCCGGAATCATCCATCAGCCGGATACGCTGTTGTCCTCCCAAGGGTGCTCGCCTGATGGTGACACACACGCCCTCCACCGTTTCATAGGCCCCCTGACGGATCGCTTGAAACAGCAGAATACATCGAACGACTATGCAGGATGCCAATAAGGTGCTGAGCGTCAGAAGCGTTGGGTCGTGCAGGGCAATGCGGCCGGCCAGCCCTATCAGGAAAATGACCGGCCCTGCGGCGGCGGATAAGAGCCACCGCCGCAGGATCGGAGCAGGCCAGTTTTCAAACCCGCTCATGCACAGGCCCTCTCAAAGATGACCTGCTTGCGAAGATAGAGATTGGCAACCGCCGCTGTCACAGACTGACAAGCTGTGGCAGTCCGCATTTCCGATACGATGTTGTCGCTGGTTGTTTCCTGATCTCCATACAGCAGTGCAAGCGTCTGCTGACTGCCGACGGCAGCCGAAATATCGCATTCCGCGCATCGAACCAGTTCCGCCGTGGAAAGCGGCGCGCAGCGGCTGAGGGCCATAATGTGCCGCTCCGGCTCCGTGCGCCGGTCACGCCGAAAGAGCGCCGCAGCCAGTGCGGGAGCGGTCCCGCTGCGCAGCAGTTTCAGAAAGGTCACCACCTTCAGGGGAAAGCTGCTTGAGATGGGAACAACATAAAGCCCGCCGAGAAGGTCATAAAGCGCGTCAAAATCTGTCGTGCCGCTGCCCTTGGCAACAAGTCCCCGTGTTACGAGCCGGTCAAGGCAGTCTGAAAAGCTGCGTCGAGGGAAAAGCTCCATTCCGTTGGAGAGCTGTTCATAGAAGTCCTCTGCACGCTGCCGGTCTGTCAGCCGCCAGCACAGCGCGGTCCAAAGCGTCATCTCCTGCGGATCCATTCCGAACTCACGGTGATCCATGAGAATGACCGGATAACGCCGGCCCCCGCTATCGTGCCGGCAGCGGAAATGTCCCAATGCCGTATAAAGTGTTTTTTCTGCCATACGAACTCCTCCTTATGCGCTCTTGATATCCTGTTCCGTGCAGGCGGTATAGAACTCCCGCACGATCCGCTCCCGGCGCAGCTTTTCCGCCGCCCGTGAGATACAGGCTCCGATGTAGTTTGGTTTCTTTTGATACAGTTTGGCAATGTCCGCGCAGCTGTAGCCTCTGACCCGCAGCTCCATCGCTTCAATCCCAAGCCGGGCGGTGCCGTGGTAGCGGTTTTTGAAATGGGAAAGCAGGGCGTCGGAGGAAACATCAGAGATCAGATCTTCTGTATGAAAAGGGCTGACCGGCTCCGGCGCTCCCATCTCGGCAAAAGCGTCCAGCGACAACAACGGCAGATTTTTTCGCGCAGATTGGATCTCACGGCAGCGATCCAGCAAATAATTTCGGATAACGGTTCTGGCGTAAGCAGGAAATGCTCCCATTTCCTCCCGGTATGAAACCGACGCGCGGCAAAGCGCGATACAGCCTTCCTGGTACAGATCATCATGCCCCATGCCGTCCACCGTCTCATTGGTCTTGATGCTGCGGCGAAGCACCTGTTCTACCAGCGCAAGGTGATCCTCCGCTCTCTGGCGCTGGAGATCGTTCAAGGTAAATTCCATACTCATGATTTCCCTTCTTTCTGTGTTTGATTTTGCTATGCCGCTCTTGCTGCGGCGGCGCGAAACCTGCGGCTGAGCGCAATGACCTCGTCACAGCGCGCAGCGGAGAATTTAGCGATATGCGCATCCTCGGCGGGAAGCCCCATAGACAGCTGCAGCAGGCGGTAGGCTTCTTTTCGGCTCATGATGCCATTCTTCCAGAGACTATCCAGGGCCACATGCGCATCGTGCCGCTTTTTCCGCAGGGGCTTATCCGCCAGTGTCCCCATCGGCAAAAGTGTTTTCCGGTGCGCGGCCACATAGCAGTCACAGGCGGGATACCGTCCGCAGACATAGTATTTGGCATCCGGGTCTGGGGCCTTGTCACCGTAGACCACGCTGGCCGGGCGAAGATACGCTCTGGAACCACAGGCAGGGCAAGTGATGTTGATTCGTTTCATGCAAGATCTCCTTTCTGTTTCTGGTGTTTTGAAGTGAGGGTCAAAGTGATGAAGCTGTGAGGTATTCCATCGGACACTGCTCGGAACTGCTCATTTCCCAGGTCAGGTATCTGGAAAAGAGGGATGAGAAGGCGTCCTTGCTGAGCGTTCCGATGCAATCGCCCGGATCGATCTGCTCCCCGGTTTCTTCTTCAAACTCCCGAATGCCGACGAGCAATGGCGCGCCATCCTGTCGGATCGCCGCGAGACAACCGGAGCAGTCAACCTTGCAGGGATGTGGGCACGGCCCACAGGGAACATAAATGGCGTTACGCCAGTTTCCTTTGCAGCTGAACAGCAGTTCATACAGGTTTCGTTTGATTTGATCCATGGGAGCCTCCTTAAAAATCCCTCGTAGTATTACGCGCCGCTCAAGGGGGGTATCGTCCCCTTGAAATTTGAACTTTTTGTAAAGAATAGAAAAAGCGGCCCGCATATAGCAGACCGCTTGACAGTTTCAGAAAATTGCGTATAATATAAACAAGATTATCATAATATGATTTATCATAAATCAATCGCAGATGCTGGAGGTGGCACAGGTGAACTTTATCGGACGAAAAGAAGAATTGAATACGCTGGAAAAGGAATTCCGCCGGGATGGCAGCTTTGTTGTGATCTATGGCCGGCGCCGTATCGGAAAGACAACGCTGATCAAAGAATTCATCAAAGATAAACAGGCATTTTATTTCCTTGCGACGGAGGAAGTGGAGTCCCAGAGCATGAAGCGTCTTGCCGGCGTGGTAGCCCGGGTCACTGGAAATTCCATGCTGCAGAGGGTCACCTTCACAGACTGGCTGGATCTGTTCCGGGAGATCGCCAACTACCGGCCGGAGGAAAAGAAGGTGCTGGTCATTGACGAGTTTCCGTATTTGGTCAAGACGAACACGGCCTTTCCGTCCATTCTGCAAAATGCCTGGGACGAGATCCTGAAGGACAGTAATGTTATGCTGATCCTCTGCGGGTCGCTGATCAGCATGATGCAGAAGCATGCCCTTTCTCACGATAGTCCGCTTTATGGCCGGCGCAGCGCACAGATCCGCTTGAAGCCGCTGCCGTTTACAGACCTCTATGCCGTGCAGGGGCAGCCGTTCTCTCAGGCCGTGGAGCAGTATTCCGTGACGGGCGGTGTTCCGAAGTATCTGGAGTTTTTTGAACCGGGGGAAGACCTCTACCGTCAGATTCAGGAAGTTGTACTGTCCAAGAATGGGTTTCTCTATGAGGAACCGAACTTCCTGCTGAAAGACGAGGTACAGTCCGCCAACAGCTATTTTTCCATCATTCGCGCTATTGCGGACGGCAACCACAAGCTGGGCAAGATCGCGGGTGCCCTGGGCATGGAGACATCTTCGCTGACGCCCTACCTCTCCACGCTGATCGATCTGGACTTTCTGAAAAAGGCAACGCCGGTCACGGAGAAGAATCCGGAGAAGTCCCGAAAGGGCCTCTACTTCATTTCAGATAATTTCATCCGCTTCTGGTTCCGCTATGTCTATCCCTACAAAGGGGAGCTGGAACTGGACAATCAGCAGATCGTTCTGGACGAGTTGGAGAAGGACTTTATCCAGAAATTCGTTGCCTTCTCCTATGAGGACATCTGCAAGGATATCTTTGCCTCCCTGTGCCGGAGCAAGGCGGTGGATTTCGCGCCCTCCCGCATCGGCTCTTACTGGCTCAACGATATCAACGGCGATACGGAGATCGATGTGATGGCGGTGGATCACCAGAAGAAGCAGGTATTTGCCGGAGAGTGCAAGTACCACAATAAGCCGGTGGATGCGACAGTCTATTATGAGCTGGAGGAGAAGGTAAAAAAGTCTGCGGAGCTGCGCACGGCTTTCCCCGGGTATAAGGTACTGTACGGTCTGTTTTCCAAGAGCGGCTTCACGCAGCGGATGCTCGATCAAGCTGAGGGGCGGGATGATATTCTGCTGATCCAAGAGGACTGCGTTCTATAAATAGCAAAGCGGCTGCACATGACTTTCCCTGCATAGTCTACTTCTTTTGTGCGCAATAAAGCGCATTAGGAAATGCACAAGGACTAACCCTTGACTTTTTGCGTATAATAGAATATGATTGTATTGTAAACAAACACAATCATATTTGAAAGGAGTACTTTTATGGCTACAAGTGTTATGCAGGTGCGTGTTGACGATGATCTCCGTGCTAAGGCTGCCGCCGTCTATGAGGAACTCGGCATTGACCTTCCTACCGCTATCCGAATGTTTTTGAAACGCTCTGTCGTGGTAAATGGCGTTCCCTTTTCCATGACGCTGCCCAAGCAGGAATACAGAGCTGAGCGGGCGATCCGCGCCATGCAAAGTCTGAGTGAAGCCGCACAGCAGAACGGCACGGCGGATATGTCGCTGGATGAGATCAATGTTGAGATTGCGGCATCCCGAGCTGACCGGGCGTCAAAAAATGCTCGGAACGGAGCGTAACCATGAAATACTATGTTGTACTTGATACGAATGTAGTTGTTTCTGCTCTGTTGAACCTTTCCTCCATTCCCGGTATTATTCTGCAAGAAGCTCTTGCGGGGCGTGTAATTCCTCTGCTGCATGAGGATATTCTGGACGAATACAACGATGTTCTGCACCGCTCCAAATTTAAGTTTGACCGTCGGGACATTGAAATTGCGCTGACAGGTTTAATTAAGTGAGGAATCTTCTTAGATGCCGCCACGATTGAGGACTATGTTCCTGACCCTGATGATGCAATTTTCTATGAGGTGGTTATGGAAGCAAGAGAAACTACCGACGCTTATCTTGTAACGGGCAACATCAAGCATTTCCCGGTCAAGCCCTATGTGGTGACGCCAAAAGAGATGCTGGAAATCCTGAACGAAAATGAACGCTGATTAGACCATTTCGCCGTGTCGCAATCTATTCAGTAACATAGCTTTTTTACAGAGGTGCATTTGCGAAACGAGAAGTGTGGCTTCGATGACTTCATTTTTCGCAAAAACTGTGATATACTATACCATAGAAAGAGAGGTGCGAATCTGATGTCTGGCCATATCTATACACAGAGCGAGATTTTCGCTGTAGTACGGCAGCTGCTAAAAAAGTATCATGCGGAAAGCGCGATTCTGTTCGGCTCTTATGCAAGGCAGGAAGCGGATGCGGCCTCCGACATTGATTTGATCGTGGTCGGTGGCAGCAAATTTGATCCGACGGATATTTTCTGCATTGCAGAGGAACTGCATCGCACCATGGGAAAAGCTGTGGATGTTTACGAACTGCGGGAGGTCAATGCTGGTTCCGCTTTCTATCATACGATCATGGAGGAAGGAGTCCGAATCGCATGAAATATAGTGACCAGCAAAGAATTGAAAAGATGCGGGAGACGACGGAGAAGCTCCTGCGTTATGTGGAGAAAGAAAATATCACTCCCGAGAAAATTTTTGCAGAAGAAGCAGTTCAATGGACCGTTACAACACCGCTCTACAACATTGGAGAGCACGCTGCTAATTTATCAGAGGACTTCAAGAAGCAATATCCGGATATTCCATGGGTGAAGATTGCAGGACTGCGGTACAGGCTGGTGGATCATTATTAGTATACGAATTGGACCGTCATTTGCGCAATCATATTTGATGTTTTGCCTTCGTTCCTTGATGAGTTGAAAAAGCTTTGCCCCACACCGTGATCCACATACGGAAACGAGTAGACAGAAATGGGAAGAATAGGACGAACCGCCCCGTTATGCTGATGGAAAATGCTTGAAAAACCTGCGAAAGCGGTAAGCGCAGGACCGGGATATACTTCTCCGCCACTGGGATCTATGCGAGAATTGATGCTGAAAAGAAACGCGCAATTTAGGAGAAATTCTTCTGCAATTCCGTATCGAACAGGTTGCCGTCTTGACAAGAAGACCGGTCACTTATGATGCGGCTAAAGAGTCTTGCAAAATAGTTATGCGAAGAAAAATTGTTGAAGGGGTACCGCTTCCAAAGGCGGTACCCCTTCTGCTTCCCATAACTTTTTGCTGGACATAAATCGGATTATGAGAAGTTTCTCATAACCCAATGATCCAGAACGGCCCGCCGGCACCCGCTCGTCTGCTGGCCTCGTTCAGAATGATGGACAAGTCCCAGACTTTTTGACTGCGCCGGTAGCTGGCGGGATCAGCCACAAGGATTTTCTCGTCCTGTACGCCCCGCAGCACGATAAAATGTCCGGACTTCGTAAAATGCCCTTTGGTCATCAGGGCCACGACCAGCTTTCCGTCTGCCAGGGCATCCAGAATGCGCTGCGGTTCCGAAGCGGTACACCCTTCAACGGAAAGCCCCCACGCCTGTGCTGCGCCGGGAATCAGGGTATGGTAGGAACCGCTTTTGCTGCACCAATAGCCATGCTCATAGGCCCACCGTGCCATTTGGACCGGGTCAACCGTTTCACCGGTCAGCGAGGAAACCACAATAGCCATGGAAGTTGGCCCGCAGCCATAACCCCCAATATGGTCAGTACCATAAGGCTGATTGGCATAGCGTTCATCCAGCTGGTTGAAGTAGATGACCTCCGTTTCCCCATCGGTAAAGCGCACATCGCCAAGAGCTGTAATGGTGTTGGTGGAGGGAGCGTATTGGAACAGGCCGTCGCCAAGAAACAGGCTGAGGTTTTCCGCATAATTCTCCGCCAGATCTTTCTGTTCGTCAGTCAGCGCAAAGATGGTGTCCGCAAAGTAGGCTTCACCATTATAGCGGATCGTGTAGATGTACCATGTCTCCGCCGTATCTTCCTCGCCGTCCTCCTCCGCAGGGACAGTACGCACCTCCATCGTTCGGCTGAAGCTGTAAAGGTGCGTGAGGCCCGCACGCAGGATCTGCTCCATGTCGGTGAGGGAGATGGCGGCAAAGTCCAGATTTTTCGCCGCGCAGTATTGAGAGATAAACAGATTGGCATTGCTGATGAGATCCCCCTCATAGGGATTGACTATTTCATAGTGATCTCCGTCTGTTCCGGCAAAATCATTGGCGATGCGCACCTGCACATTCTCAATGCCTTCTCCGAGGATCTGATTGACCGCAAAGGCAGCCTGATTCACATTTTCCGTAATGGCCGCGTTGTCATTGAGGATCGGCTGCCCGGCTGCTCCGGACGCTCCGCTGTCCGTCAGGCTTCCAAAGATAATCCCCGGCAGGAGCAAAATAAAAAGCAGCGGCAGCGCCAGTAACACCAGCGCGGCCGCCGCTATTTTCCCGATATGCTTTCGTGCGGACAATGCTGCTCCTATGGCAGCTCCATAGGGCCCGCCTGCCGCAGCGCCCTTTGCCGCGGCGGAAATGGCCTTGCCGGTCCGCACTGCCTGCATGGTATTGGATGCAACAGAAGCTGCCTCATCCAGTCCGGTATGGTTATGTTCGCTCATGGTCGTATCCTTTCCAGTCTAAAGGTGGCGCCTGCATCGCTTGCGACAGACCGCTTTTTGCGAGGCAGATCGGGGCTTTCAAAAATCCACACTTCTCAATCCGCACAGTCTGTGGTAGAATACCCCTCGTGTGCGATAGGAGGGGAAGAATATTGTTTTATACGCAGGAAGAGTCCGCTGTTTTGGGCGGCTTTCTCAGCAGCTACTTGAATCGTGACTCCGCATCAGACCATGTCCGAGATGCGTTTGCACGATTTCAAGTCGGATTGGAACGGGGCTGTTTGCAAAAATCGGAGCTGCAATGGGCCGAACAAACGCTGCTTGCCCTAAAGCCGCTTTGGTGGGAAGAGTGGGAAGATCACCGTGCCTTGATGAGTGCGCTGCTCAAGACACAGGCACTTCTGCGCGCCGATGAATGAGATTTCCCACAGACATAAAAAAGCCCCTGCTGCACGCAGGAGCCAGCATATAAGAATGACCCTTGACTGCTTTCGTGTTCCGCAGTCAAGGGTCATTCTATGTAAGTCTTGGGCTCTACCATCACTGGTTACCTCCGATTTCTACAGATTTGAGGGTTACTGGTACATCGGACTCACCTTTCTTTCTGTATTTATAAAATAGCAGATTTTCTATTGGTTTGCAATCCGCAAATTGTACGAAATAGCCATAATGCAAACTGTGTATCCATCTGATTTTAGGTGGATTGCTGTTAATTTGATTGACGATGCAGGATACGGTACAGTATAATAACAATGTTATGGGGTTTCAAACAGCCGCAGCCAGGCAGGAAGGCCTATGCAGCCGGCTGCCAATTTTGACTTTCCAATGCCAAAAGATATGCGTATGTTTTTGGTGCGGCGCTGCAAAGCGACGCCATTTTTTTGCTGTTATCACGGTAAGTGAGCCAGTACACGAAGCAGTCCGCAAAATACTCCTGCTCGTTGGTAAGCGCATACGGACGGAGCAGGGCTGCTGCGGTTCCGGATTCCTCCTGATAAAAGCCTTCCGTCTGAGATGGGAAGCCCATCAGCTCATCGAGAAAGTGGCCAAACTCATGGACGGTGGCCCCTGCCGAGGATACAGTGATTTGGCGGCTTCCGTAATTGGTTGCCCCAATACAGCTCATATTCCGCTCTTCACTCAGCCTTGCAAGGTACGCATAGTCAATGGTGTACTGCCACCCTCTTTCCGCAAATGCCTGCCGGATCGGCTCCGGGATCTTTTGAAGTTCCAGCAGGTAGCTGTTCAGATGGACGCCCTCTTTATTGTTCAGAGGAATCGTCTCCAGAATGGGCGGCGGCGCAACGGTAAATTCCCCGGTCAAAAGAGCATAGAGAAGATCCGCAGCCTCGCCCCGTGTGATGATGTCCGTCCCTGCACAGGTGTCTTCGCATAAGCCAAAGCTCACAGCAGCGTGGAAAGCATTGTCCTGCGAAGACAGGGTTTCCCCCTCCGGGTAGAGCTGAGAACTGTAAAGGGCAATGTCAAAGGCAGCAAAGCCGCTTTCATAGATGGCATAGCGGCACAGGCGGGAGTCCGGCGCCGCCATAGCCGGCAGATTCAGCCATCCATCCGCATAGCCTTGGTTGATACAGGCATCACCGCCATAGCCGGCAGGATCCAAAAGGGCCTCTTCTTTATCAAAGGCCCGGCAGAGCATCGTTGCCCATTGGCGCACCGTAATCGGTGTGTCCGGTGCATACCGGCCGTTTCCCGTACCGTAAGTAATGCCTCGCCCAGCAAGGTAAGCGACGCTTTCATAAAACGGAGATGCTTCCGGCACATCAGAAAAGCCGTCAGAGGCGGCAAAGGCGGAAACGGACAGCAGCGCGCTGATGATCAGCGTCAAAAGGACGGCAGCAAATCCTTTTTTGTGTTTCATAGTTCAGCTCCTCACATTAGAATTGGGAAAGCGCCCCGGATAGGGCGCTTTCCCTGAAAAGGATTGGATTTAGTAGCCAGTCTTGGGGAGTGTAGGTGTATTCCAGAGCCGCCGGATGATCGTTACCCAGCTTGCCGTTGCGGTCTGCCATGTGCCCTGATATTTGCCGCCCACATCGGCGCGGTTGACCATCTGATAGCCATTGACCGCGTTTCCGTTCACCATCACGCTCAGCGTGGGATTAACAACGCTTTGGAAGCCGACAGGAACCTTGCCGAAGTCAAAATAGATGTCGGTCACCACTTCGCCGGCCTGCATGGGAATGGCGTTGAGGCTGAAGCTGTAATTATTGCTGGTGAGCAGGTTGCTCGCCAGTACCTGATAGTTCGCGTTGTAGTTGGTCTTATAGAGGATACGGTAGGTAAGCCGCGCGCTGTAGGTGCCGGTACTCAGCACCGTTGCGTTGGCAATATCCGTAGGAATGCGGTCGTGCCAGAAGAAGGACTCCAGCGGCACGTTGGAGGTGTTGGCCACCGTAAGATCGTAGCGCATGGACTGGCCCGCCATGACCTGCGCGTTGCCGCGCTTGGTGATGGTAACGCCGAGGCTGGAGGGTTTATCGTAGGCAGAGAGCTTGATGATCTGACCGGGATATTCCAGCGTCACATCATGCACGGTAGGATCGAGCTGCCAATAGGCGGGCGCTGTGACCTCCCGGATCTGATAGCGGGTCAGCGGCAGCGGCTTGCTGGCCGCAACGCCCCGGGCATCCGTTGTAATGTAGTCCACTACCTTGCCGCTGCGGACATTGACGATCTCATAAACAGCGCCCTTGAGCGGAGTACCTGCAGCGGTGCCGGTGACCTCGTTATACTCAGCGGCGTACTTATAAATCTGGATCTGGCCCGTGACAGCGGTATTTTCCCACTCGATCTCCACGGTCTTGCCCGGAGAGACATAGACGGTCTTATACTGCTTATCCAGCGTGTAGCCGGGGGCGGCTTCCAGTTCTCTCAGATAAAAGCGGCCGCTCAGTCCGCCGGGGATCTCGTCAATGTAGATGTAGCCCTCATCGTCCGAGGTGTACTCGCCGATGGGCTTCTTGTTCGCATCATAGAGGACAAACTTTACGCCATAGATCCCCTCTCCCGTGGCGCTGTCAATTTTGTGGATGACGATGCCGCTGAGCTTTTTGTTGGTCACCTGCAGCGTCACACGCTTGCCGTCCTTGATCTCAAAATAGTGGGGCGTATCATCCAGCCGGAACGATTTGTTCGATGTGACCTCTTTTGCATAGTAACTACCATCCTCCAGAGCCACGAACACACGGCCATTTTTGTCCGTCGTAACGGTATCGACCAGAGCATCGTCCACCTTGCGGATCTCAAAGGTCGTATTGGGGATGCGCTCACTGTGGTTATCCTCGTTGACCTTGATGATCTCCACGCCGCCCACAGGATCATTGTAAAAGTGGAGCGTTTGGGTGTCATTAGGATTGATCACCACGGTCTGGGTGCGGGTGTTTTCGTCGATGGTGTAGCCGGGGATTGTCTCAACCTCCGTCACCACCACGGTACCGGAAATGCCGGAGAGAGTGATCTTGCCCTCCTTATCCGTCCAGTACAGGCCGGTGGAGGACAGCGTGCCGCCTTCAGCGTCCACATAGGAGCCGTCTGCGTAGACGATCTTGAACTGAACGCCCTCCAACGGCTCTTTTGTAACGGAGTCCTGCTTCACGATGATGAGATTGCCCTTCGGCTGATTGCGGAACTCCACTGTGACAACCTCGTTGGATTTGACCTTGACTGTCTGCGGCGTATCGTCGAGAATGTAGCCCACCTTCGCACGGGTTTCCTTGATGACAAGCGTGGTGCCGGGGGCGATGTCCGTAATCGTGAACGTACCTGCGCTGTCCGTCACGAACTTGCCGTTGGCGTTGCCGATGAGATTGCCGTCCGAATCCGTGACAAGGAACTCGACGTCAGAGATGGGAGCGTTCGTCACAGCGTCCACCTTTTTCACAAGCACACCGCCCTTGGGCTGATTACGGAATTCCAGCGTCATGACGGAATTGCGCTTGATCTTGATGCTCTGCGGGGTATCGTCGAGGATGTAGCCATCCTTGGCACGCACCTCTTTTGCGATGACCGTCATGCCGGGCGTCAGGCCGTCAATGCGGATGGTGCCTGCGCTGTCGGTCACATATTTACCGTTGGCCGTGCCGATCACGCTGCCATCCGAATCCGTGACGAAGAATTCCACATCGGAAATGGGGGTGCCGGTGACAGCGTCTTTTTTGACAATGAGCAGAGAGCCCATTTTATCATTGCCGAAGGTCACGGTAATGACATCCTGATCCTTACCGGAGAGATAGACCGTTTCCGCGGCGTCGGTGATCACGTACCCGTCCGGCGCGGAGATCTCCTCGCAGACATAAGTGCCTGCCTTGAGGCCGGTCACGACAATGGTTCCGTTGCTCGAAGTGCGGTACTCGCCGATGACCGTGCCGCCTGTACCGGAGGTGCCGCCGAGGTAGCGGATTCTAAACCATGCACCTTCCAGCGGCTGACCGCTCTCGCTGTCCACCTTGCGGATGATGATGGCGGAAAGGGGAGTGTTCTCAAAGGTCAGGACTTTGCTCTCACCACCGGAGATGAAGCATTCCTGCGTGGCAGGCTCCTTGATGGCGTACCCGGACGCCGGTTCCAATTCCGTTACTTTGTACCAGCCATCTTTGATCTCGGGGAGAATGATTTTTCCGTTTGCGTCAGAAAAGTAAGTGCCGATGTCGTTGAGCTCACCGGTGTCGGTATGGTTGCTGCCATACCAGATCTGGAACTTGGCACCCTTGACGGAATCACCGGTGACGCTGTCCACCTTGCGGATCTCCAGACTGGGCTTGAGGGCGTTGAAGAAGGTGACGGTAGAGGTTTCGCCGGGTTTCAGCGCCACTTCCTGGGGGATGGGGCAGAGAATGACATGACTGGGGACATTGATCTCCGTTACTTTGAATGTGCCAACAGGAACAGAGTCGAGGAAAATCCGCCCATGGTTATCGGTGGTGGCGCTGGTAGAAAAGCTGCCGTCGATCTGCTCGATGCGGTAGGTCACGCCCTCGATGGGCTCACCATTGGCGATGTTCTTCTTGACAATTTCAAGACCGGGCTTTTCATAGTCAACGAAAGTGACCTCGGAGGTTTTGCCGGGGCGCAGCGCCACGGTCTGCTCGGTATTGGTTACGATGTACGGCTCGGGAACGGATTCCTCACGCACAACATAGACACCGGCAGGAATGGCCGAGAGCGTTGCGGAACCGTCCGTCCCGGTCGTGACGGAGGTGGAATAGCTGCCGGTGACGGACTTCACCGAGAACACTGTGCCGGCAATCGGTTTGCCGCTCATGGCGTCCCGCTTGGTGATCTTCATATCGGGCAGTGCGTAATTTTCGGCAGTGACCGTGTACTGCTTGTCGCCGTCGGTGGTATCGACATAGACGCTGATGGGCGTAGAGTCGGCGCAGTAGCCCTCCGGGGCCTCGGTTTCCACGAAGGACCACAGGCCCTTGGTGACATCCTTGACCTCAATGATTCCGCCATTTTGGGTCACATCGCTGCCGACGATCTGACCGTCGCGGTAAATATTAAATTTTGCGCCATCCAAACCACGGGTCGTTCCTGCGGCAACCTTCCGCAGCGTAATATCAGCGTCCCCAGCCGGCGGCTTTCCCGGCTCAGATGTATTGGTGACGAGTTTTCTCGGCGCATAATAGTTAAAGAAAGCCTGACGCCCCTTAACGCTGGATTTCGCGTAGACCGCCCATTTTGCAGCTTCATCTTCTACCACAGTGGCGATGATGCCCTGTTCTGCGTATTCTTCAATTTGGCGCTGAAATTCTGCGTCTTCCTTGGCCTTTTCTTTCAACATCCAATCGATATAGCCCAGGTACATTTCATAGGTATCGGCGTTGGCGTAACCACCGCCATCGATGTCACCATCGCCCTCACCCTTGAAGGTCTGGTGATCCCACACATACGTCTGCGCAGCCATAAAAAGGCTGCCGGGGATGTCACCCTTATAGTCCGAAATGAACGTCATCATCCATTTGAAGTTTTCAAGCTGCTGGGCATCCAGCTCACCCATGCCGCTCTGCGCCAGCGCCGTTTTCAGCACGGTATCCGCGTCCGCTCCGGTGGCGGAGGTATAGGTGTAGCTGTTCAGAAAGCTGGCAGTGCCCCAGCGGTAGCCGTAGCCGCGGTCAAGGCAGTACAGCAGCTTGCCTGCCGCCATCGGGGGCTTGTAGCTGTAAGGCGTACCGTCATGGAGCAGTCGTGTTGTCCAGTAATTGGTATTGTCGGTGGGCTTGATGCCCGTTCCGCTGCCGGACGCGGCCAGCGCGGAAGTCGGGAGCAGCGTCAACAGCGTCATGATAACGAGAAACGCCGAGACGAGCCTGGTTCTTAGTTTTTTCAATGAGCTACCTCCTTGCAAAATTGCACAAGAAAAATCAGACCGAGGCTCCCCGGTCTGATTCGTGATATAGGATAACAGGATTTACTTCGTTGCCGGCTTGTCCACCGCTGAAATGCTGTATCCGCTGCGAAGAAATAGTTGGACACAGTACCAGCACTCCAAGCCGTTGGCGTCAGTCCCTCGTGCAAGGCCGACGCCGATAGCCGCATAGCTTTCATCTGTCATGTTTTCCATGTGCCCTGCGGATTTTGACCATGAATATACGAGCGTTTCCGCAAGCGCGGTTTTTTGCTGCGCAAGATAGAGCAGCGGGATCTGGTGGATATTTTCCCCAACCTGCCTGCAGTCCGTAACGGTGTAATACTTCCTGCCGTCTGGTCTGGTATGAGAATAGGCACCTGTGGCAGCCATTTCATCGGCCCGCACCTGCGCGGCGCGCATCAGTTGATCGTCGGCCGTCAAAGCTGCGATGCCATGCTCCGCACGGAGGGCGTTGGTGCGAGCTACAATATCCTGCTTTGCAGCATCCGCATCAGAAGGCGCAGCAGCAGACGGAACAGCTTCAGCGGAAGGAGCCTCGCCGGTGTAAGGCGCACCGGTTTCTATTTGCACACATCCGCTGTCCGCATCCCAGAACACATTGAAGCCGACCGCTTTGCCAATGTCGCGGAGTTTCACATAGTTGTGTCCAGCAATGCCATACGCTTCCATTTGCACCTCCTGCCCATCGACAAAAATACGATGGCTGCTGCGCTCAGCGAGGATTCCCGCAGCATAGGCGGAAGCTCCGCCTGTGATAATAGCGCCGATAAAAAGGCCCGTAAACATCGTGAGGATCTGCTTCTTCATGGAAAAGCCTCCTTATTTTTGATCTACTATTCCTTTACGATCATAGAGCGGCTTTTTCAACAAAAGATTTTTAAGAGGCCTGAACAGCCTGCACACACCAGCGCTGACTGGAATCTCCGGCAACGCAGGTAAGGAGAGTCATTCGGTTATCCGCGGTAGAGGACAAATAGCTCCAATCGCTGCTGCTGATTTTGGTCACAGTCTCCACCAGATAGGTGCGGGTACCCATGGATGTGGTATAGGTGATTTTATCGCCCACATCGAGATTCTTGATGCTGCCGATCACATATTTGGCGCCGCGATTATGCCCGCAGACAGCCACATTGCCGTTCCAGACGCTGGTACTGGTGAAATGCCCCAGCCCCTTTTTCATGCTGGCAGTCGTTTCACCTTCCCAGAGATAGTAGTTCTTGACCCCGATGGCAGGAATGGAGATCTTTCCGACGGCACCGTTGGAAAGCAGAAAATCCTGTGTCAGCTCTGTGAAAGCGGGCGTCGCAGGAGTAGCTGTGGAGCCGCCCTGCAGAAAACCGGGGATCTCGACAGTTCCGCCGCCGGGAGAAATTCCGAAAATGCCGCCGCCGGATGCAGAGATGCCCTGAAGACCGGGCAGCATGATTTTCTCCATCACGCCGGTTTGGGTGGTGCTGAGCTGCCCGTACTCCAGCTTGGGGATCTGGTAGTCCACCACATTTTTTTCGCCGTAATTGTAGCGGGAGCCGTAGACGTCCTCATAGGAAGAGGCGGGATAGTATTCCGGGGTGCCATCGGTTTCAAAGGAATAATCGGCAGCCTGTGCGCTGACTGCCATCGCAGAAAGCATGGCAGCCAGAGTCAAAGTCAATGAGAAAAACTTCTTCATACGGGAGCCTCCTGTTCTTCTTCAGCGGGAACGGTAAATTCATGCCAGTCATTGTGCTTGCTGGCTTGGATCGTGTAAGTATGGTCACTCTGCGGGAAAGAAACGGTGAACTCGCGCCCAGCCAGATGCCTGGCAAGGGATTTTTTCACCTCAACCGCGACGGTATCTCCCGGATTCAGTGTGAGAGCGCCTGCATCAATAGCGGGAACCTCGCTGTCAGGCTCCACACGGAACTTTGCAATCAGCCGGTACTCTCGGGGCTTGCTGTCCGGAACATACACATAGACATTTTTGCGGCGGCGCAGCAGGATGAGTGCAGCGGCGGCGATGCCCGCGCAGAGCAGCACGGCAGCGATGATCAGCAGCGGAGCGGCAAGGCTGCCGTTATCCCAGATATGTGTTTTTACGGGGACGATCTCACTTCCGGTGTAAACCACGGTATAAGTGATGCTGTCCACGCCTTCCGAAGTAACGGTTCCGTGATATTCCGCCGTGGTGACATAGCCTGTGGCAGCCTGATAGCTGCTGGAGGCGGAATAGGTGGCGACCGCCTGATACTGGGCAGGAACCAGCGCCTCGCCGACGAGCGCCGTGCCGGTGACCTGCCATTCCACATTGGCAAGGGTGAGCGTTTTCCCATTTTTGACGGTCGTGGCCGGCACATAGGACATGTCGTTGCGATCCAGATTGCCGATTACCTTCGTCTCGGTGGTTTTGCTGTATTTGGTGGTGTAGCCGGACGCCTCTGTGGAAAGCGTGGTATGATCCAGCGCCAACTCGCCGGAGAATCCGTCTTTTTCATAGGGCATACTGGGCGAAAGTTCTGCGAGGATCTGCGCAAGGTCATTTTTGGCGGTATTGACTGTGACGGTTTCCGTTACAGTTTTGCTTTCCAGATACGGGTGTTCCACCTTTGTGGTATAGGCCCAGGTATAAAGATAACCGTCGTAGGAAAAGTCCTCTTCCTTCAGCTCATCTGGGTCAACCTCCGGGGAAAGCGTGTAGGTTTTTACAAGCCGCTGCTGGCCGTTCAGGTTTTCCGCTACCAATGAATCGGGAACCTGAGCGGCAAAGGCGCTGACCGTCAGCGACATGGCAAGCAGCAGGCAAAGGGCCAGCTTTGATAAGCTCTTCATGGTGGCCTCTCCTTTTTTTACAAATTCTGTTTGATGATTCTGGTGATGATGCCGACGGCGATGCCGCGTTCCTCATCCAGACGGGTAACGGCAAAGCTGACGTCGTCTTTTTTCCCGGGCATTCGCCGGTCATAGCAGGTGTGGGCAACCGCGTTGACACCGTTGTTGAGCCGGATGAACACAACGCCGTGCCGCACATCGGTCACTCTGCCGGCATATTTGCCCTGCAGGACGCATTTATCCAGATTGCTCTGGTTGGCGGCGGACGAAACGCTGCGGATATCTGCTGTGATGGAAATATGGTTGATGTCGCCGCGGTCAATGGTGAGCACACGGACAAGAACACGGTCGCCGACGCTGTAATACTCGCGGGCATCACCGAACCATGCGGCAGACAGATCGCGGGCGAAAATCGTACACTCCACGCCGAACACTTCTACACGCAGGACTTTTTCCGCAACACCAATGACGCGCGCCTGTACGACGCGCCCTTCATAGATCATGGGGATGCCCTCTTCATTGGCGTCCAGATAGAAGGTCTGACGCTTACGGAGCATGGCGGCCTTTCGACTTGCCACAACGCTGCGGGCGGTGTTATCCAGACCCCGGACGATGAAATCGATCTCCGCGGTGAGCATGGTTGCAAGGATACTGTTCATCCGCTCCATAAACGGCTTGTATTTCGCTCCATACGGAACGGGCCCGGAATAGAGCATCATTTCTTTCAGCGGGATCGCAATGCGATAACCCTTGTAGTCAACGACAACGATAGTACGGCCGGAAGGGGTCTGCTCCACGCCGTCCAACGTTCCGGTCAAAATACGACCGGCAATATGCGAGGTCTTGATCTCATGCCAGATGACCTCACGGCGTTCTTCTTCCGTTTCGATACGGTCTTTTGCATCAACGGTCAGAATGTAGGAGTCACGGCGTCCGGCAGGTGCGGGAGGTGCAGTAGGCTGCGGAGCAGCTTCACCATCTGCGGATTCCGTTTCATCTTCAGCGGGCGGAGCATTTTCCGCATTTCCTTCCAGCAAAAGCGCATCCAGAGCATTTTCGCCGCTGCTGTCAAGGGGTGCCGGAGTGCTGCTGTTCAGCTCCTGTAAAATGCTGTCGTACTCCGGATCTTCCGCTGCTTCATCGGAAACAGGGACCGTCTCTGCGGCATCAGCGGTGTTTTCGGCATCCGGCTCGTTTTCCTCAACATCTGCTGTGCCGCTCACATCGCCGGAGCCGAGATCAACTTCCGAGGGTTCTGCCAGCGGAGTTTCCGTGTTGTCGCTGCCGGCGGCCTCCACCTGCTGCTCAGAAAGTTCTTTGGCGGATTCGGTTTCCATGAACTCTGAGGAGAAATCATCAGGGGGCGGGATCGTTTTTTTCTTGGGCATTAAGTATCCTCCTTTTTCTTCATAATGGATTCTTTGGTTACGGCAACGACTTTTTCAGTCGGCGCAGGCTTTTTCTTTTGCGCCGGCTTCTTATCCGCTGCCTGAGATGGCGGCGCCGATGGAGTTTGTTTTTCCTGCGGCTGATTTGCCCGCCATGCAGGGACATGGGAGGCGGCCTTGCTCGGCCGCAGCTTCTTCGCCTCGGGATGTTTGGAATAGTCGTACTTATCCACCTCCAGTACATTCTTGCCCCGAATGAGGATCAGGGCTTTATCAATATCCATACGCAGCACCTCGTCCATGGTCATCAGCTTGCGCCGGCCGACACCGCTGGTTTCCCGGTATTCAGGCGTGTAATTGGATACACGCCATGTTCCGAGCTGTTTGGCTTTACTGGTAACAGAGATACTGGCCTCGCCGGTCCGGTCGGAAATAAATTCCGCCGTCAGAGCATCCGTACAGCCAAGAAAAAGCTGCACATCGCAGTTGCCCAGAATTTCCTGCCACTGGTTGTAGGGATAGCGGTTCTGAAGACCAGCTAAGTTCTGGAACACGCATGACATGGACAGATTCCTGGAACGAATGACCGAAATTTTTCTCGATAGATCTGGGATCACTCCACAGGCACACAGCTCTTCACCAAGTACATGAACAGGAACCGGAAGCTCCCCGCCGGGACAATGTTCGTCCGCATAGCGAACCAGGCGGATAAACACAAAGGAAAGAAACAGCGAGGAGAGGAAATCAAA
>ENA-UEQP01001525-UEQP01001525.1-human-gut-metagenome-genome-assembly--contig:-NODE-1525-length-20658-cov-10.157427_pt1 | contig 20658 bp, 19 predicted proteins | sample MGYA00242951_ERZ507951 | MGnify/ENA primary metagenome ERZ507951 (study PRJEB26167, sample SAMN06115539) | human gut metagenome | host: Homo sapiens | place: China:Shanxi | collected 2015-11-18...
TGATTCTACAACAGGAATGAAGAATAACGCAAAAGGAGAATAATCAATGAAAGTACAGAAAAGACTCTATAGAAAGGAATGGTGAATAATATGAAATTCGATGATTATTTACAGGAACAGTTAAAAGATCCTGAATTTAAAAAAGAATGGGATGACATTCAGCCAGAAATGGATGTCATCCGTGCTATGATTGATGCACGAATTGAGCAGAATTTAACGCAAAAGGAACTTGCTGCACGTACAGGGATTGATCAAGCAGATATAAGCAAGTTGGAAAATGGTACGAGAAACCCAAGTTTAAAATTATTAAAGAAACTTGCTTCTGGATTGGGAATGCAGTTAAAAATTGAGTTTGTACCAATGCAAACATTACAGAAATAGCCTACATTACTGCTTTATGTAGGCGAAGCGAAAACATAAATAATCCGATTTATATAGCATCTAACGGAAATCAAAATCTGTTAGGTGCTATTTTTTACCCCAAACGCAAATAGGCTCTCGGAATCATGAGCCTTCCGACTAAGATTCATTGGTCGGATGAACCTTGAAAAGTAAATATTATCCAGAACGGACATGAAAAGTAATAAATGATGAAAAGTGGCGCACTTTTATAGACCTTGCGTCAAACATGCCTTATTGATCAAGAGGCGCGAAGCACCGCATTTTTAGGGGCAAATGTCAAGAACTTTTTGAAAAAAAGGTGGAGAAAAAATAAAAATGGAATCTCAGAAGCCGCAGAAATACAGGATTAGAGATTCCGAGAGACTATGCAAATTAAAAGGAGAAAAACGACCATGAAACGCAAAATCACATATCTTATCATAATAACAGCACTCGTAATAGGTGCATTTTTTATAGGCAAATCTGCCCAGTTAAACCATTCAATTCCAACCGAAGATATTGCCTTCTGGTATACATAAAACAGCTAGTTGAAATCAAAGACAAAATAAATCTCACAATTCAAGAGGCTGTTGTATATTCCAACATCAGAGAGACAACGATTAGAAAATTACTTTCCGAAAAAGCGTGTCCTTTCTTAATTTTAAAGGTAGGTAACAAACATCTAATAAAAGAATTGAAAACGTAAAAAGTAACATAACGCTTGACGAATGCCGACCGATTATTTTATTACGTTTACCAGCAGACACCGTATGAATTCATCAATACTGATGAAATCATTGGAAAATAGGGCTGCGTCTGTTGGATAAACATGGGAAAAGTGTTATAATATAATATAACAGTAACAGTAAATATATAAGCTATGTTTAGCAATTGGGAGGTCTTACAAATGAAAAAGTCACTGTCAGCCAGACTGTCCGTAATTTTTACAGGAATTATCATAGCGGCATGTCTGATCCTTGTCGGCACATGTGCGGGCATATTCAAATTTACGGAAACAACCATCAAAGATATCCGGTATGAGGATATTCTGGATGGATACAAAACAGAAGTAAAGTCGCAGGTACAGTCGGGAATTACCATCGTGAAGTATTATTACGACCAGTTCAAAAACGGGCAGATGGATGAAGAAACCGCAAAGACAAACGCACTTGAGACATTGAGAAATTTCCGCTACGGAGATGAAGGAGATGGATATATCTGGGTAGACAGTACCGATTATACCCTTGTCATGCATCCGATCCTGCCAGATCAGGAAGGATCAAACCGGAAAGAATTAAAAGACAATAATGGTGTCATGATCATACAGGAAATCATGAAAGCAGCAGAAAAAGGCGGCGGATTCAACGAATTTATTTTTACGAAATCTGATGGCAAAACACAGGCACCTAAAATTGCTTACAGTGAGGAATTTGAGCCGTGGAACTGGGTGCTGACGACAGGATGCTATACGGATGATATCAATGCAAATATTGAAGCAAGTGCAAATACGAAAAAAATCGAACAGACTTTCCGGCAGGATGTATGCATACTGATCGCTGAGTGTATTATCCTTATCATAGCAATGATATTCCTTACTTATTTTGTCGCAAGACGTCTCGTAAAGGTATTGGATGTCATCCGTGGAAAACTCGAAAACATTTCTTCCGGGAAACTCACCGGTGCGGTTGACAGTAACGTGATAAACCGGCAGGACGAACTTGGTGCAATGGTCAGAAATGCCAATGAATCCATGGAAAAATTTGGCGGCATCATAAAAGACAGTATGTCCATATCCCAGAGCGTAACGGATACCGGGGACCGGTTGAAGGACATGACCGATTCCGCACACAAAGCGACCGGGCAGATTGCAGATGCCATTGAAGGCATTGCAGCGGAAGCAACCCATCAGGCAGAAGCAATCGGACAGATGCATAAAACCATTACGGATATCCAGAGTGGGGAGGATGAAATAGCTTCTGCAACAGAGAATATCAATCAATGTACAGAGACATTGCGCGAAAATTCCGGTAATATGAAACACCATATAGAGGCAATGTCAAAGGGAAGTGCACAGATGACCGATAATGTTTCCACCATTGCTTCCCGGATTGCAGAAACGAACCAGACGATCGAAAAAATGTCAGAAATTCTCTCCAGTATTGAAGAAATCGCATCCGAAACAAACCTGCTTGCCCTGAATGCATCCATTGAAGCAGCTCGGGCAGGGGAAGCCGGAAAAGGGTTTGCCGTTGTTGCAGAAAGCATCAAAGGATTGTCTGAGAATACATCCAATGAGCTGGAGCGCATCAAAACCATTATCACATCACTTGTCAACGGATTCGAAGAGTGCGCAAAATGTATTGATCTGGTTGTAAACAGCAATCAGACAAATATTGATGATACCAGCGAAGTGATTACTTCCTTTTCCCTGATTGAAGATGGCATTTCCGAGACGAATGAAAAAGTAGCCCGGATTTCATCCATCGTTTTACAGACCATGTCAGAGATCCATTCCGTATCGGAGCAGGTGGAAAAGATAGAAGGAAGTGCACAAAGCACCGCAGCCGCAAGCCAGCAGGTTACGGCAACGACACAGGAACTGGCAGCACATATGAATGAGGTGGAAAATGATATATCAGGACTTACAGCAGGTTCCCACGAACTTGCCGCAAGGCTGAATACGTTTGAAGTATAGTTGTCAAAATACCGGCAGCCGTTATGGGTTGCAGTTTTTACAAGGGGAATATCCGTCTTTGATCAATTTCTTGCGGAGCCCCTTGTATTTTTTTCGGTTTTTACTGCGCATCTGCTTTACCGAATAACAGTCCGGTTTGTGGAATTTTTTGGTGTTGGTATTTAAAATATAGACCGCGGATGCGTGTTCCTTTGCAGAACTTTTATGGGAATTCTGGTTATTTTTTCCACGCAGATGACTGTCACCGGTGGCATAATCTATGGCAACACCTGGCTGTACATTGTAGCAGTACACACAAAAAGAGATTCCCTTTCCCTGATCCTCTACAGAGTAGGCTTCCATCAGTACACCGGAGGCAACTAAATCACTGCCTTTAAAAACCGGTGTCACACGGTATAAAACATGGTTTTTGGTTTTGTCGATATACTGGGCCGTCTTTGTCTCATAAGGCAGCATGCCTTCGTTGTTCAGATAACGGGTACCGGTAATCAGATTCTTTTTGTTGGCATTTTCAGCTGTAAGACAGTAAGCGATCAGATGGCAGCGGTTGTACAGATAGTTTCCGTCTACCACGCCGCTGTATTTGACCGTATGCCAGCCAGAAGGCCGGATCTGTCCGATTTCCCCGCGCTTTTCAGTCGGCATGGTATCAATGCTTATATTGGCATAGGCGACACCGCAGCGTCCGAGTTTATCAAGTTTATGATACGACTCAAAACTTTTGGTGTTTTGCTTTTCCCGCGAAGTAAAATAGGGCTGGTTGCCGTGTACAACAACAGAAGCTTTTCCGTTGTATTTTGGTACTTCATTGAGTGAAAAACTGTTTTTGGTGTTCTTTTTGGCAGCTTGTGCAGTCGTAAGGAGTGCTGCAGAATTGGAACTTGTATCAGAAATGGATGGTACAGGTACAAAAGCTACGGAAAAAGCGAGTAAAACAGCAAGCAAAGAAGTCCTGCATCTGGTGAAGTGTAATCGTTTCAATGGGATTTCCTCCTGATTCCGTTATGATTTGTTTTTCTTATTATATCATAATACAAAAGTTTTTGCTAAAAAAAACGAAAAGAGCCAAAAGTGCTAGGAATTATCCACCTTTTATGATACCATAATAAGTGTAATTTATTATGAACAGAAGGGGGATACTTATATGGCAAAAGAACTAGTTGCGATGTTGCTTGCCGGAGGCCAGGGGTCCAGATTATATGCACTGACACAGAAGCTTGCAAAGCCTGCAGTTCCGTTTGGGGGAAAGTACCGTATCATTGATTTTCCGCTGTCGAACTGCGTAAATTCAGGAATTGATACGGTGGGTATTCTGACCCAGTATCAGCCGTTTGTATTAAACGAGTATATTGGAAATGGCCAGCCGTGGGATCTGGACCGTCTTTACGGAGGTGTGCATGTGCTTCCGCCGTACCAGAAAGCATCGGGGTCTGACTGGTACAAAGGCACGGCAAATGCTATTTATCAGAATATTGCTTTTATTGAACGCTATGATCCGCAGTATGTAATTATTCTCTCGGGAGACCAGATCTGCAAACAGGATTACAGTGATTTTCTTGAATTCCATAAGAAGAAGGGAGCAGAATTTTCGGTCGCAGTCATGGAAGTACCGTGGGAGGATGCATCCCGTTTTGGTCTGATGGTAGCAGACGAGGATGATAAGATTACGGAATTCCAGGAGAAACCAAAGGAACCGAAATCCAATCTTGCGTCCATGGGAATCTACATATTCAACTGGGATATTTTAAAAAAATATCTGATTGAGGACGAAGCAGATCCAAATTCAGAGAACGATTTCGGAAACAATATTATTCCAAATCTGTTGCGTGACGGAAGAAAGATGTATGCTTATCATTTCAACGGATACTGGAAAGATGTCGGAACCATTCCGTCTCTGTGGGAGGCAAATATGGAAGTGCTTGATCCGGAGCACAGTGGAATCAATCTGTTTGATGAAAACTGGAAGATTTACAGCCGAAACAGTGGTATGACCGGTCACAGAATCGGAGAGAATGCCGTGCTGGATAACTGTCTGATTACCGATGGATGTAACATCAAGGGTACCGTCAGACATTCGATTCTGTTTTCGGGTGTTACCGTGGAGGAAGGTGCTATCGTAGAGGATGCGGTTGTGATGGGACATTCCACCATTAAGGCAGGTGCAGTTGTCAGACACTGTATCATTGCAGAAAATGCAACCGTAGAAGAAGATGCCGTTGTGGGAGCTAAGCCAGAAGGAGAAGGTGTCGGAGAAGTTGCCACAATTGCAGCGGATGTGACGATCGGAAAAGGCGCCAAAATTGGTCCGAGCGCTATGATTTATGAAGATGTGAAGGAGGGTGAGGAGCAATGTTAAATTCAAAGACAGAGGCATTGGGAATTATTTTCCCGAACAGCTATGATGCAATGGTGCCGGAGCTGGCTTCGGAGCGCCTCATGGCATCCATTCCATTTGCCAGCAGATACCGCATGTGCGATTTTATTCTTTCCAGCATGGTACATAGCGGAATTGACAATATTTCCATTATCGTAAGAAAAAATTACCATTCCCTGCTGGATCATCTCGGCGCCGGCCGTGAGTGGGATCTGGTCCGCAAAAACGGAGGCCTGAATATTGTTCCTCCGTTCGCACAGAAACAGGTAAAGGTATTTGAGGGACGCATCGAGGCACTTGAGAGTCTGCGCGGATATCTGTTAAAGCAGCCACAGAAATATGTCATTATGACCGATGCAAATATTGCCATCAATTTTGATTTTAATGAACTTTTAGATGCGCATATCAAGAGTGGTGCGGATGTGACCATGATGTACCGCAAGCAGGAAATTCCAAAGGCATTTATCCGTCAGAGCAGGGACCGCATGGATCTGTACTATGCACTCGGCATGAACGGAGACCGCGTCAGCAAGATTTACATCAACCCGACCGAAGAGGGGGAGATGAATTTCAGCATGAATATTTATGTGGTAGAACGCGAGTTTTTGATCAATATGATAGATGATGCGTATGTACATGGGCATACTTACTTTGTACGTGACCTTTTGGACAAGCAGATTGACCGGCTGGATATCCGCGGGTTCTGCTACGATGGCTATGTGGTCAATATCCATGATACCCAGAGTTATTTTGAAGAAAATATGCGTCTGTTACAGGAAGAAAACTTAAATGCACTGTTTTCTCCAAACCAGATTTACACCAAGATCCGTGACGATAACCCGACCCGTTATATCAACGGTTCCAAAGCAAAGAATGTTATGGTTGCCGATGGCTGTGTGATCGAGGGAGAAGTCGAAAACAGCGTCCTGTTTCGAGGTGTTCACGTCGGAAAAGGCGCAAAAGTGAAAAATTGTGTGCTGATGCAGGATACCGTAGTGGAAGATAATGCAAGCGTGGAATACGTGATTACCGACAAGAATGTACGTGTCACAGAGGGCAAGTCACTGACCGGAAATGAGTCGTATCAGGTATATGTATCCAAGGGGCAGGTTGTATAATTTTATGCTTTCCAAATAATACAGAGTCTGTTATAATAAGCAAAGATAAAATACTGAGGAGGCAATTGTATTATGGCTGATAGCAGAAAAACAGTTCAGATAAAATCAGATCCTGTCGGGGATGTCCGTATCGCAGATGAAGTCGTTGCGATCATTGCAGGACTTGCAGCAACAGAAGTAGATGGTGTCAGTTCCATGGCGGGAAACATCACAAACGAAATTGTCAGCAAGCTTGGCATGAAGAACCTTTCTAAGGGAATCATGATTGAAATTATGGACAACGAAGTAAAGGTTGATGTTGCCATCAACATTGCATATGGTTACAGCATTCCGGAAGTCTCTGCCAAGGTACAGGATAAAGTAAAGGCTGCCATTGAGAATATGACAGGCCTGACAGTCGCTGTTGTCAATGTCCGTATTGCAAGTGTTGATATGGGAACTGACAATTAAATCTTTGTATTCGAAACAGAATATGGTATAATAAAGGATGTCTGAACGAAAGACATCCTTTATTTTTGAGCGAGGAGAGAAGATGACAAGAAGAGAGTTAAGAGAAAATGTATTCAAGATGCTTTTCCGCGTAGAATTTTTTGATGCGGGAGAACTGCCAGAACAGCTGGAATTGTTTGGCGAAGAAGTGGATCATGTAACCGATCAGGACTTTAAGTATATTGCTGAGCGTTATCGCGACATTTACAATCATCTGCCGGAAATCGACGGGGCAATCAACGAAGTCGCAAAAGGCTGGAAGACAACCCGTATGGGCAAAGTAGATCTGGCACTGATCCGTCTGGCGGTATATGAGATCCGTTACGATGATGAGATTCCGTTTAAGGTTGCGGTCAATGAGGCTGTGGAACTGGCAAAACAATACGGAACCAATGATTCACCGGCATTTGTCAATGGAATTCTTGCAAAGTTTGCAGAATGATGAAACATGTATATTCGGTAGGGCAGGTAAATAAATACATTAAAAATATGTTCGCTCAGGACTTTATGCTGCACCATATCAGCATCAAGGGAGAGGTATCTAACTGTAAGTATCACTCCAGCGGGCATATTTATTTTACAATGAAAGATGCAGACGGAACGATAAACGCAGTCATGTTTGCAGGAAGCCGCAGGGAAGGATTAAAATTCCCGATGAAAGAGGGCGACCGCGTGGTTGTGACCGGATCCGTGGAAGTGTATGAAAGAGATGGCAGATACCAGATCTATGCACGGACGATTGAACGGGACGGAGAGGGAAATCTGTATCTGAAATTTGAAGCGTTAAAGCGGGAGCTTGAAGAGATGGGAATGTTTGCGGAGGAATACAAACAGCCCATTCCCACCTATGCAAAAACCGTGGGGATTGTTACGGCAGAGACCGGGGCAGCGATTCAGGATATCCGCAATATTGCAGGGCGCAGGAACCCGTATGTGCAGCTGATTCTCTGCCCGGCCCTGGTGCAGGGAGAGGGTGCGGCAGCATCAATTGTCCATGGAATTCATGCACTTGAACAGATCGGCGTGGATGTAATCATTGTCGGACGGGGCGGTGGATCTATAGAGGATCTGTGGGCATTTAACGAAGAAATGGTGGCACGGGCCATTTTTGACTGCCGGATTCCGGTGATCTCCGCTGTCGGTCATCAGACGGACTTTACGATTGCAGATTATGTCGCAGACCTGCGGGCACCGACTCCGTCTGCAGCAGCGGAGCTGGCGGTGTTTGATTACCGGCAGGCAATGCAGGAACTGCTTGGCATGCGGCAACAGATGGACAAAGAACTCCAAAGGAAAGTAACCGTGGCAAGAAACTACCTGGAGCACCAGAGGATGCGCCTGCACTATCTCAGCCCTCAGCAGCGGATGAATGAAAACCGGCGAAGAGTGGCAGAGTATGAAGAGAAACTGACCGGACGCATGGAGGAACTGCTGCGTGAGCGCAGACACCGTCTGGCACTTCTGGCAGGCACGCTGGAGAGCTATTCCCCGGTAAAGAAACTCAGTGGAGGGTATGCATTCGTGGAGGATGGGAACCATCAGGCACTGCGGAGCATCCACCAGATCAGGAAAAAAGATACCGTGCAGATCCATTTGCTGGATGGCACACTGACGGCAGCAGTGACAGAAATTCAGGCAGCCGAAGGAGTAAAAAATGAGTGATGAATTAGAAAAAAAAGAACCGGGACTGGAGGAACGGTTTGCAAAGATCGATTCCATACTTGATGCGATGGAAGACGAAAACGTAACGTTAGACCGTTCGTTTGCCCTATACAAAGAGGGACTGGAACAGATCAAAGCAGCCGGCCAGTCTTTGGATACGATAGAAAAGGCAATGCTTGTACTGAACCAGGATGGAAAATTGGAGGAATTCTGATGGAAATCAGACAGGAAATAAAACGCAGGGCGGCAGACATTGAAGCACGGATCGCACCGTTTCTGCCACAGGAAAAGGGGTTTCAGCAGACCGTGCTCGATGCCATGGAATACAGTGTTTTTGCAGGCGGAAAGCGGTTGCGGCCGATGCTGATGGAAGCATCTTACCAGATGTTTGACGGAACGAATCCGGCAATTGATGATTTTATGGCGGCGATTGAGATGATCCACACCTATTCACTGATCCATGATGATCTTCCGGCGATGGATAACGACGAATACCGGCGTGGAAAAAAGACAACCCACGCGGTATACGGGGAAGCAATGGCAATCCTTGCGGGGGATGCGCTTTTAAATTATGCGTTTGAGACCGTGGCAGCAGCGCTGACCAGAAACGAAGGAGACTGGAGAATTGTCAGGGCTTTTTCCGTGCTGGCACAAAAAGCGGGTATATACGGAATGATCGGCGGCCAGGTGGTAGATGTGGAGAGTGAGAAAACCGGACAGACCATCGACCGCAACCGGCTGGACTTTATCTACCGGTTAAAAACCGGAGCGCTGATCGAAGCGTCGCTTATGATCGGAGCCATTTTGGCAGGCGCGGATGAAGTGTCGGTTGCGCGTATGCAGGAAGCCGGAGCAAAGCTGGGACTTGCCTTTCAGATTCAGGATGATATTCTCGATGTCACGGGATCTTTTGAAAAACTCGGTAAACCGATCGGCAGTGATGCGGAAAATGAGAAGGCAACCTATGTGACATTTGAGGGGCTGGAGCAGGCAAAAAAGGATGTAGAGCGGCTTTCCGGGGAAGCAATAAAGATACTGGATGAATTTGAAGGAGAGCATACATTTCTGCATGACCTGTTTTTCTATTTGATCAACAGGGATCATTAATTTTTCGAGGGCAACATGGTTTTAGATCGGATAAAAAAAGTAAATGATATCAAACAACTAAACGAGGAAGAACTGGAGGAGCTACAGGAAGAAATCCGTGATTTTCTGGTGGAAAATATTGCAAAAACCGGAGGACATCTGGCATCGAATCTGGGTGTGATTGAACTGACGATGGCGCTTCATCTGTCATTTGACCTGACGAGAGACCGGATTATCTGGGATGTCGGACATCAGTCCTACACGCACAAGATTTTAACCGGGCGTAAATCCGGGTTTGCCACTTTACGGCAGTATGGCGGGATGAGCGGCTTTCCAAAGACACAGGAAGATCCGGCGGATGCATTCAATACCGGGCACAGCTCCACGTCTATTTCCGCAGGACTTGGCATGGCGCAGGCAAGGGAACTGACCGGTGACAATTATTATGTGGTCTCTGTGATCGGAGACGGGGCACTGACCGGCGGTATGGCATACGAAGCAATGAACAATGCCTCCCGCATGAAAACCAATTTTATTATTATGTTAAATGATAACCAGATGTCGATCTCCGAAAATGTGGGAGGAATGAACCAGTATCTGAATTCCTTCCGCACCTCGGATGCCTATCTGGATTTAAAAGACGGTGTGACAAATTCCCTAAACCGGATTCCGGTTGTGGGGGAGCGGATGGTCAAACGGATCCGGAACGCCAAAAGCGGTATCAAACAGCTGTTTGTTCCGGGAATGTTTTTTGAAAATATGGGGATCACCTATTTAGGCCCGGTGGATGGCACCAACATAAAAGAAATCCGAAAAGTGCTTGCGGAAGCAAAGCGTGTGCGCGGTCCGGTGCTGGTTCATGTACGCACGATCAAGGGAGAGGGATATCTTCCTGCCGAGCGTCATCCGGCGCGCTTCCATGGAACGGGACCGTTTGACATTGACACCGGTGTTCCGCTGTATCATCAGGAAAAAGCGCATTACACGGATGTGTTTTCCACCGTCATGCGCAAAATGGGGGAGCGGGAGCCGAAGGTGGTTGCGATTACCGCAGCGATGGCAGACGGAACCGGTTTAAAGAGATTTAAAAATCTTTTCCCGGAACGTTTTTTTGATGTGGGAATTGCAGAGGAGCATGCGGTGACGTTTGCGGCCGGTATGGCAAAGGCGGGACTCAAACCGGTATTTGCGGTGTATTCTTCTTTTTTACAGCGTGCCTATGACCAGGTATTACATGATGTGTGTGCACAGAATCTCCCGGTTGTGTTTGCCGTAGACCGTGCAGGATTAGTCGGAAAGGATGGCGCCACGCATCAGGGAATTTTTGACCTGTCGTATCTGTCAAGTATTCCGAACCTGACGGTTATGGCTCCGAAAAACAAATGGGAGCTTTCCGATATGCTCAAGTATGCGATTGCTGCAGAGGAACCGGTGGCGATCCGTTATCCGCGCGGAGAAGCCTGCGATCTCTGGAAAGATCAGCGGGCACCGATTCAAAAAGGCTGTGCGGAAGTACTCGCCGAGGGTACAGAGGTTGCATTTTTTGCAATCGGTTCGATGGTGGAAACCGCCTGGCAGGTAAGAAAAAAACTGGCAGAAAAAGGAATCCCGACAACGGTGGTAAATGCAAGATTTGCCATGCCACTGGATAAAAACTGCCTGCGGAAACTGGCAGAATCCCATCCGCTTCTTGTGACGATGGAAGAGAACGTGGCAAGCGGGGGATTTGGAGAGCATGTGGCTGCATTTCTGGAGGAGGAAGCACTGCATACAAAGGTCCTCAGGATTGCAATTCCTGACTGCTTTGTGGAACATGGAAGTGTTGGCGAATTAAAAAAAGCACTGGGACTGGATGCAGATTCCGTGACGGAAAAAATATTAGCAGAATTACCGGAGGAATTATGAAAGAACGATTGGATGTACTTCTTGTAAAACGTGGTCTGGCACCATCGCGGGAAAAGGCAAAGACCATGATTATGGAAGGCAATGTATTTGTCAACAATAACCGGGAGGATAAGGCGGGAAGCACTTTTGCAGAGGATGCTCCGATTGAGATCCACGGAAATACATTGAAATATGTCAGCCGCGGCGGTCTGAAACTGGAAAAAGCGATGACACATTTTTCCATTTCCTTAGATGGCATGGTGTGCATGGACATCGGTGCTTCGACGGGCGGGTTTACCGACTGCATGCTGCAGAACGGGGCAAAGAAAGTGTATTCCGTCGATGTGGGATATGGTCAGTTTGCATGGAAACTGCGCCAGGATCCAAGGGTTGTCTGTATGGAAAAAACAAACATCCGCTATGTCACACCGGAAGATATCGATGATGTGCTCGATTTTGCTTCGGTGGATGTCTCATTTATTTCCCTGACCAAAGTGCTCCCGGCGGCATATGCACTGTTAAAGGACGGCGGACAGATGGTATGTCTGATCAAACCACAGTTTGAAGCCGGACGGGAAAAAGTGGGAAAGAAAGGCGTGGTACGTGATAAGGCCGTTCACGAGGAAGTGATCGAGAGGATCATTACCTTTGCACTGGAAAACGGATTTTCGGTACACCATTTGGAATACTCACCGATCAAGGGACCGGAGGGAAACATCGAGTATCTTGTGCATATTGAAAAATCGGACGAAGCAATAAAGGAGGAATCCGTGGATATTCACGCAGTTGTGGAAGCAGCACACGGAGAATTGGATAAGTAGATGCGTAAATTTATGCTGATCACGAACCGGTACAAAGATCGTGATCTGACACTCTCAAACGAAATTGTCTCGTACATACAACAAAAGGGCGGCAGTGCTGCAATCTGTGTCAGCAATGTGGAGGATGATAACCAGAAAGATTTTGCACTTTCCGAGATTCCGGTAGACACGGAATGTATCCTTGTTCTTGGCGGAGACGGCACGTTAATCCGCGCAGCAACCAAGGTGGAGGCGCTGCAGATTCCGCTGATCGGTGTCAACCTTGGGACACTGGGGTATCTGTGTGAGCTTGAGGAAGCTACCGTATTTCATGCCATCGACTGTCTGATGCAGGATGATTGCATCATGGAAGAGCGGATTGTTCTGACCGGCGAAAAAATTGGCGGAAACGGCGCACATATGGCATTGAATGATGTCGTGATCCACTGGTCCGGGGATCTGTCCATGCTGCTTTTAAATGTGTATGTCAATGGGGAATATCTGACAACTTACCACGCAGATGGCGTGATTGTTGCGACACCGACCGGTTCCACGGGGTATAATCTTTCCACCGGAGGTCCGATCGTGGACCCGAAAGCAAGGGTACTTCTTCTGACACCGATCAATGCACATGACTTAAACTCCAAAAGCATTGTGTTTGGAGCGGAGGATGTTGTGGAGATTAAGATGGGAAGCAGACGGTTTCAAAAGGACGAGACGGCATGTGTCAGTTTTGACGGGGACACACCGGAGCATCTGCACGTGGGAGACCGTGTGCGGATTGCACAGGCACAAAGTACCATCCGGATCTGTAAAATCAGTAACCAGAGTTTCCTGGAAATACTGAGGAAAAAGATGAGACCGTAGGACGCAAAGGAGGACATATGAAAACAACACGACAGGCAAAGATACTCGAATTGATTCAGAGAAAAGATGTGGAAACACAGGAAGAATTGTCCGCATATCTCGAAAAAGAAGGGTTTCAGGTTACCCAGGCAACCGTATCCCGTGATATCCGTGAACTGAAGCTGACAAAGATTTCGACCGACAACGGCAGACAAAAATATGCGGTGATTACGGACGCGGATTCCAATATGATGGAAAAATATGCAAGGGTTCTCAGGGAAGGATTTTTGTCCGTGGATGCTGCGGAAAATATTGTTGTGATCAAAACCGTGTCCGGTATGGCGGGAGCCGTTGCGGCTGCAGTAGATGCCATGCGTATGCAGGAGATTGTCGGCTCACTTGCGGGAGACGACACGATTCTTTGTGTGATCCGTACGTCCGATGACGCGGTGCACATCATGAAAAAACTCCGGAAAATTGTAGAACAGTAATAAAAATGCTTCGGAAAAGTAGAAGGAGAATCTATGTTACAAAATCTACATGTGAAGAACCTTGCCCTTATCACAGAGACAGAGGTAGAATTTAAAGAAGGACTTAACATTTTGACAGGAGAGACCGGTGCCGGTAAATCCATCATCATTGGTTCGGTGGCACTGGCACTCGGGGAGAAGGTTCCAAAGGAACTGCTCCGGGATAACGAAGAGACCGCACTTGTGGAACTGGTCTTTTCCGTGGAGAACCCAAAGGTTCTGGATGCGATCCGTGCACTGAGCATAGAAACAGAGGATGAAACAGTAATATTAAGTCGTAAGATAACTTCCGGAAGGGCGATTGCGCGGATCAATGGAGAAGCGGTGTCTGCTTCCCGGTTAAAAGAGGTGGCGTCTCTGCTCATCGATATTCACGGACAGCATGAGCACCAGTCCCTTCTTTCCAAAAAGAAACATCTGGAAATCCTCGATGCCTATGCAAAAGACGCGCTGGGAGAAAAAAAAGAGCGTCTTGCCGCCTGTTATCAGGAATACCGGAAACTGAAAAAAGAGTGGGAGTCCTCGTCTTTGGATACCGAGGAGCGCGCCAGAGAGTTGTCGTTTCTTGCGTATGAAGTAAAGGAAATCGAAGAGGCACAGCTTTCCGTCGGGGAGGATACCCGGCTGGAAGAACAGTATCGCAAATTTGCAAACGCAAAAAAGATCATGGATGCCATATCGGCTGCCGGTGCAGCTACCGGGGGAGACGGCGGTACCGGAGAGAATGCATCGGAACTTATCAGCCGTGCCCTGCGGGAAGTCAGTTCGGTTTCGGCATATGAGGAGCGCATTGCGCAGATGGAACAGATGCTTACCGATATTGATAATCTGCTGAGCGATTTCAATCATGAGATTTCTTCCTACCTGTCGGGGGAGGAATTTGATGACGAAGTCTTTTATCAGACCGAAAAGAGGCTTGATGAGATCAATCACCTGAAATCCAAGTATGGAAATACGATGGAAGAGATTCTGCAGTCAGCGGAAGAAAAAACAAAGCGTATTGCTGTATTACAGGATTATGATAAATACTTAAATGATCTTTTAACTTCCATGAACCGGAAGAAAGAAGAATTGGACGGGCTGTGTGCAGAGGTTTCCGGAATCCGGAAGAAAGCGGCAAAGGGATTGACGAAAGCGATTGCACAGGCACTTGAAGATCTGAATTTTTTAGATGTGCAGTTTACGATGGAATTCCGGAAGACGGAGTACAGTGCCGGAGGCTGGGATGAGGCAGAATTTATGATCTCCACCAATCCGGGAGAACCGTTAAAGCCTCTGGGAAAGGTCGCTTCCGGCGGAGAACTTTCCCGTATTGCGCTTGCGGTCAAGACCGTCATGGCGGATACGGATGAGATTCCGACGTTAATCTTTGATGAGATTGACAGTGGAATCAGCGGGCGTACGGCACAGATGGTATCGCAGAAGATGAAACTGCTGGCAAAGACGCACCAGATCATCTGCATCACTCATCTGCCGCAGATTGCTGCCATGGCAGATGCCCATTTCCTGATTGAAAAATCGGTGGAGCATGCGTCCACGGTTTCCCGGATTCATCCGCTGCGGGAAGAGGAAAGTATCGAGGAACTGGCGCGGATGCTTGGCGGCGTGGAGATCACGGATACGGTTTTACAAAACGCACGCGAGATGAAACGTCTGGCAGAAAAATACGAATAGATAAAACCAAAGTCCGCATACTAAAGGTATCCGAGAAGATAGGAGAACCTTTGGCATGCGGTCTTTTTATATGCGTATATTCAAAAATATTATCTGTATTTATGTTCTGGCGCTGTGCTGCTTTGCCTATGCCACCATGATACATGCCATTCCCGATCATGTATACGTGCAGGAGGGGCAGAAACTGGAACTGGACAAAAAAATTCCGGTCACACTGGCAATGTCCACAAAACCGCAATCCGTTATGGCACAGATAGGGGAGCGGACGTTTCAGGCAATGAAGCAGGAACGGGCAGTGGAAACGTGCAGCCAGCTGAAGCAGGGGGAATATACACTGACCTGCTATCTGTTTGGCATCCTTCCTATGAAAGAGGTGCAGGTTTCCGTGGTGAACGGAAAATCTTTATACGTGAGCGGACAGGTGGTGGGCATTTACGGGGCTGCCCAGGGAGTACTGGTGCTGGGATCCGGCCCGGTGGAAACTGTGGACGGAAGCAGCCGGCAGCCGGCAGAACACATTGTATTTCCGGGGGATTATATTACTGCTGTAAATGGAAAAGCGGTCACGAAAAAAGAAGAACTGATGGAGCGGATCAATCAGTACGGGGAACAACCGGTGGTGCTGACCCTGTGGCGCGGAGCCGAGCAGATTCAGGTATCGGTGGAGCCGGTTGAGGCAGCAGAACACAAAGGCTATCGTCTGGGACTCTGGGTGAAAGATGACATGGCAGGGATCGGCACGCTGACCTATTTTGATCAGGACGGAAACTTCGGGGCACTGGGACACGGAATCGGAAACGGACAGACCAAAGACCTGCTCCGTCTGTCAGACGGCCGGCTGTACAAAGCACAGGTGCTCGGTATCAAAAAAGGTGTCCGGGGAACACCGGGAGAGCTGGAGGGAGTTGTCTATTATGGGAAAGACAACCAGATCGGAGAAGTGTCCAGCAATACACAAATCGGTATCTATGGCACGTTGACGAAAAACTTCCGGGAAGAAAAGAAAAACGAAAGTCTGTTGTGTCCGGTCGGTTACAAACAGGAGATTCAGACAAAGGATGCGGTAATTCTGTCGGATGCGTCCGGGGAACTGCAGTCGTATCGCATCGTAATTGATGATCTTGATTATACACCGGGAGATAAAAATAAGGGAATCCGTTTTCATGTGGAGGATGAGAACCTGCTGAAGTTGACCGGCGGAATCGTGCAGGGACTGTCCGGAAGCCCGATCCTGCAGGATGGAAAAATTATCGGTGCCGTGACCCATGTGCTTGTTAACGATCCAACGAAAGGATATGGCATTTTTGTGGAGGAAATGACGGCAAATAAAATAGGACAAAAGACCTAGATGTGAAATTTGCACAAAAAAAGAAACGGTCAAATGCAAAAAAGTTATATTTTATACATGAAAAAGGATTGCAATAGAGAATAAAAAAGGTTATAATAATCATTAATTGCTCGAAATTATTCGAAAATAATAAATGTTTAACGTAGTGGGAGTATTACATGGATAAGTTGGTAGGGTTTGCTCGGAAGAAGCGACTGGGCGATCTGCTTGTGGATGCAGGAGTCATTTCGCAGGATCAGCTGGTAAAAGCGTTACAGGTTCAGAAAACAGAAAAACAGGGAGAGCGTCTCGGAGTGGTACTGATAGATCTGGGGTTTACAGATGAAAAACAGATCGTAGAGGCACTGAAGGCACAGCTGAAAATACAGAGTATCGATCTGTCAACCCTGCGCATTCCGGAGGAAATCATCCGGCTTTTGGACGAGGCAGTGCTGCGGAAGTATAATCTGATCCCGTTTAAGTTCAATGAGAAAAATCCCAATCTTTTGTGTGTGGCAATGAGTGATCCGCTGGATATCCGGGCGATGGACGATGTTTCCATCATTACCGGGTGTCAGGTGGAGCGTTTTGCGGCAACCCCGAGTGATATTGCGGCAGCCATCGACCGCTACTATGGTAATGCAGAAGCCCTGCGTGTGGCAGAACAGTATACGAGGGAAAAGCAGGAACAGGCAAAAGCCAGGGCAGCCTTAGACCCCGGGAGTGGAAACGATGAGAACAATGTCCAGCAGGCACCGATTGTCAAACTGTTAGGACAGATCATCGAGCAGGCAGTCCATAAGAGAGCCAGCGATATCCATATCGAGCCGATGGAAAACCAGGTGCGGATCCGGTTCCGTGTGGATGGCGTGCTGCATGAAGCCATGCGGCACGACATCAGCCTGCATGCAGCACTGATTGCAAGAATAAAAATTGTCAGCGGACTTGATATTTCCGAAAAGCGCCGCCCACAGGACGGCCGTGCGACCAGCATTGTGGACCGGCAGGAATACGACATCCGTGTGTCCGTGCTTCCGACCGTCTATGGGGAAAAGGTCGTTATGCGTCTCGCACAGAAAAAAGCACTGACATTGGACAAGCGGGATCTGGGATTCCCGGAGGACGAATTAAAAAAATTTGACCATATCCTAAGCCATCCGAACGGGCTTATTCTCGTCACGGGACCGACCGGAAGCGGTAAGTCCACAACATTATACACCGCATTAAATGAATTAAATGTAGAAGGCGTCAATATCATCACGGTAGAAGATCCGGTTGAGGCGAACTTAAACGGGGTCAACCAGGTACAGGTCAACGAAAAGGCGGGACTTACCTTTTCCTCGGCACTGCGTTCCATCCTGCGTCAGGATCCGGACATCATCATGATCGGGGAGATCCGTGACCAGGAGACCGCAGAGATTGCGGTAAAGGCATCCATCACCGGACATCTGGTGGTCAGCACCTTACATACAAACAGTTCGGCAAATACCATCACCCGTCTGGCAGATATGGGAGTGGAAAACTACCTGATTGCGGATTCCGTGGTCGGAGTAATCGCCCAGCGTCTGGTGCGCCGGGTCTGTCCGGCATGCGGAATTGTCCGGGAGGCAACCGCAGGGGAGAAAAAGATACTCGGCATAAAGGATCCTACCAGACGGATCAATGTCCGCACACCGGGGCACAAAGAATGTGTCCGCTGCGGCGGAACCGGATACTATGGAAGAATCGGTATTTATGAGATCATGCCGGTCACGGCAGACCTGCGGCAGGCGATCAACCGCGGGGAGAATGCGGATGTGCTTGAGGAGATCGCACTAACACATGGCATGAAAACACTCCGCATGAGTGCCATTGATTACGCACTGCGTGGAATCACTACCGTCGAGGAAGTGCAGCGTGTGGCATACGATGACGAAGATGATTAAATAAAACAGGGAAGGGAAGGCAGCAAAACAGATGGAATTGTCAATGTATACGCTTCTTTCGATAGCAAAAGCGCATCATGCGTCCGACTTACATATTACCGTGGGGGTACGGCCGAAGTGCAGGATCAGCGGAACACTTTATGAAATGGACGGATTTGAGAGACTGACACCGGCGATGACCAAAGAACTGGTGGAATCCATGTTTAACGAAAAACAGAAAAAAACCATGGAAGCCACAGGGGAAGTGGACTTTGCCTACACGGATACGCGTGTGGGACGGTTCCGTGTCAACGCCTTCCACCAGAGAGGTTCCTATGCCGCTGTACTGCGTATCGTGGCAAGCGATATCCCGACACCGGAGGACCTCGGGGTGCCGGAAGCTGTTCTTGGGCTGACAAGTATAAGGACGCGCGTTTCCGCAAGGGCCACGTCGTGACGGAGGAGGACATCCCCGTGCTGCTGAGCATGGGCAAGGAGCACCTCTACGTCTGGGAGATGACGCCCGGCATGGTGCATGAAAACGACGCGGCGGAGCGTCTGCTCACCCTCTGCGGGCAGGAGAATATGCTCCGCAGCGAGGTCAAGGAGGGCAAGATCGAGCTGAAGGCCGCCTGCGACGGCGTGTTTCTGGTCGATTCCCAGCGGCTCATCGCCGTGAACAGCCAGGACGAGGTGATGATCGCCACACACAGGGGCGGCACGGCGGTGCGCGCAGGCGACAAGCTCGCGGGGATGCGCGTCATCCCGCTCATCATCGCCGAGGAAAAGCTCCAAAAGGCCGAGCGGGCCGCGGGCGGCGAGCCGCTGCTGTCTCTCAAGCCCTATGTGAGAAAGACCGCCTGCATCGTCGCCACCGGCGGCGAGGTGAAAAAAGGGCTGATTCAGGATACCTTCACGCCGGTCGTGATCGACAAGCTCAGGACCTACGGCATCGAAACGCTCGAGGTCGTCTACTCCGGCGACGGCGTGGAGAATGTGCGTGACGCGGTGCTTGCGATGCGTGAAAGGAAGCCCGATATGATCCTCTGCACCGGCGGCATGAGCGTCGACCCCGACGACAACACGCCCGGCGGCATCAGGGCTGCGGGCGCGGACATTGTCTGTTACGGCGCGCCGGTGCTGCCCGGCGCCATGTTCCTGCTCGGCTATTTTGACGACGGCACGCCTGTCATGGGACTTCCCGGCTGCGTGATGTACGCGGGCGCGACGGTCTTTGATCTGGTGCTGCCGAAGGTCGCGGCGGACGTTCCCGTCACGCGCGCCGATATCGCCGCCATGGGCGAGGGCGGGCTGTGCCTTGGCTGCAAGCCGTGCCGGTATCCGGTCTGTCCGTTCGGAAAATAAATCCTTCGCGCCTGCGGGCGCGAAGCTTTCACCATTCATTATCTTTCACGAAGGATAACGATAGAGAACTATTTTGAAAGGAAAAAGAAGCCCATGAAAAGGCTCGTATCTCTGCTCCTCGCGCTCTCCCTCGTGCTCGCGCTGACCGCCTGCGGCTCCAAGGCCGACGGCGCCGCCGATGCTGCCGCCGGGTCCCCGCCCCGGGACAGCGCCCCTGCGGAAGAATCCGCCGGCGATCCGGTCGAGCTGATCGTGTTCGCCGCCGCCTCCATGACGGAGACTCTGACCGAGATCGCAGAGCTTTACAAGACCGCCGCGCCCGAGGTCACCATCACCTACAGCTTCGATTCCTCCGGCAAGCTGCTCACCCAGATCAAGGAGGGCGCAGACTGCGACCTGTTCATCTCCGCCGCTCCCACGCAGATGAACGCGCTCGACGGCAGCCTCATCGGCGACACGGAGAAAAATCCCGACGGGCTTGACCTCATCGTCACCGACAGCCGTGTGGACCTGCTGGAAAACA
>ENA-UEQP01001539-UEQP01001539.1-human-gut-metagenome-genome-assembly--contig:-NODE-1539-length-20508-cov-3.920023_pt1 | contig 20508 bp, 18 predicted proteins | sample MGYA00242951_ERZ507951 | MGnify/ENA primary metagenome ERZ507951 (study PRJEB26167, sample SAMN06115539) | human gut metagenome | host: Homo sapiens | place: China:Shanxi | collected 2015-11-18...
AGAAAGATCCGTGGCATGGAACGGGAAGACGCAAAGGCGATCCCGATCATTGCCCTGACTGCCAATGCTTTTGATGAGGACCGGAATAAGGCGTTTGCTGCAGGTATGAACGGACATATTGCGAAACCGATTGATGTGGGGAGGATGGTCAGATCCATTGGAGCGTTAGTAAAATAAGTGTTAGTGAGATAAATGTCAGCCCAACAGAAAAGGATATTGTCAGGCGGTATAAAAACAGTCTGGCAATATCCTTTTTAGTTTCCATGCATTTGCAAGAAGCTGCCGGTGGCAGGTTCTGTAAATGAGGGTGTAAGTTATATGAGTTACATGATCAAACTTAAAGCGGCTTCATCTGCGATCACGGTTACATCATTGTGCAGCTGTAAGATAGATGCCGGAACAGATGGTGTAATAGGGCCATAGAGAGAGTTCTTTAAGGCTTCTGCCTTTTCCTCGCCGCCTGCGATCAGCAGGATCTTCTTTGCCTGCATGATGTTTTTGATGCCCATGGTATAGGCCTGTTTTGGAACGTCATCTGCACTTGCAAAGAAACGTTTGTTAGCTTCGATGGTACTCTCTGTCAGGTCAACAACATGAACATCCTGAGGGAAAGAATCGCATGGCTCATTGAAGCCGATATGTCCGTTACGTCCGAGTCCTAACAGCTGAAGATCAATACCTCCAAGAGAATCAATCAGTTTCTCGTATCTCTCGCACTCGTTGTCGCTGTCAAGATTCGTTCCATCCGGAAGGAAATGGTAATCCGGTCTGATATTGACTCTTGAAAACAAATTTTTATTCATAAAATACCAGTAACTCTGGTCGTTCTCTTTCGGAAGTCCTTTATACTCGTCCAGATTTACAGTTGTGATTTTAGAGAAATCAAGGTCGCCTTTTTTGTACCAGTCTACCAACTGATCATAAATACCGATTGGAGTAGAACCTGTTGCAAGTCCAAGTACGCTGTCATCCTTTAAGATCATCTGTGCAGAAATAATGTTGGCTGCCTTGCGGCTCATATCCTGATAATCTTTTGCTTTAATAATCTTCATAATGGTTCCCCCTTGTTATATATTTGCCCGGTCATCCCAGCTCATACCTTTATTTTATCAGCAGTTTGCATCCATTTCAATAGAGTTTCATCAAATACACAAGCAGGGATAAAAAAAGGCAAGGTTCCCTTATTTTGCCAAAAAGGGAGCATCTGCCCGATACTCCCTCAGCTTCATTTCTATTCTATTATTTGCCAAGTATCTGATTACGATACTCATTGGCGGACACACCTTCCTGCTTCTTAAATACTCTCGAAAAATGCGCCAGATCCAGAAAGCCGACCTGTTCAGAAATATCTCCGATGCGAAGTGACGGATCCTTCAGTAATTCCTTTGCATGCTCGATTCGAGTATGATTCAAAATATCGGAAAAACTCTGTCCGGTATGCCGGTTTAATAATTTGCTAAGATGCCACTGACTGACGTAAGTCTTCTCTGCAACCTCTCCCAGCGTTAGCTTCTGCGTATAGTTCTCTTCTATGTAGGTCAATGCATTCTTGACAATAAAGCTGCTGGATGCACTCTCCTTCTTGTCCTCATCCGCGGCTGCCTGACCTTCCGAATTCTCAGATGAAGCCGTCTCCTCTTCGCCTGTAATTCCCTTCTTCTTCAGATTCACGCACATTGCGCTGATTGCTTCTTCAAGCTCATCCATGTTAGAAGGTTTGAGAAGGAAGCGTGTTACTCCGAGTCGGATCGCTTCTCTTGCATACTCAAAATCGCGAAATCCCGTGAGAACACATATCTGTAAATTCGGAAACTGCGACTTGATAGCGGCGATCATCGATAAACCATCCATCTCCGGCATATTAATATCCATAAAGATGATATCCGGTCGATATTCCTCAATCGATCTCTTGCCTTCAAGTCCATCGTGCGCAGTCGCTACGACTTTGCAGTTCCACTTATCCCATGCAATACTTCGCGACAGACCTTCCACAATGATTGGCTCGTCATCTACAATCATAACCTTGTACATAACTATCCCCTCCCAAAGTATCTCCTGTCTATACGAGTAGTTTAGCCTTTTACAGCTCCTGCTGTCAATCCTTTAATGATATTTTTCTGCAATAATACATATACGATCATAACCGGAATGACAATGATGGTAACGGATGCCGCCATCAGTCCAAAATCGGTTCCGTACTGGGAACTGATCTGCTCAAGCAATGTAGAAATCGGGAATTTCTTAGGCTCACGCATCATGATCTTCTGAACAAACAGATCGTTGTAAGACCACAGGAAACTAAAGATTGCTACAGTTGCAAGAGACGGACGGCAAAGCGGAACGATAATCTTTCTGAATACTTTGAATACATTTGCGCCTTCCATATAGGCGGCCTCTTCCATCTCAAGCGGAATACTCTGCATAAAACCGGTCATAACGATTGTCGCAAAGCTTAAGTTTCCGGCAATCTGCGGAAGAATAACTGCGATACAGTTACTTAACAGATGCCACTGAACCATCATCTTGTACACCGGAATAATCGTTGCAAATACCGGGAACATCAGGCTGGCTACGATCAGTGCATGTACAAAGCCTTTTCCTTTAAAACGGTATCTGGTAAGACCAAATGCCATCAGAGAAGCAAATATCATAACACCGATCGTTACCGTACCGGAAATGATAAAGCTGTACTTGTAAGCGGTTAATACATTCAGTTTGCTGAACGCATTCTCATAATTGCCCCATGTAAATTCCTGTGGAAGCGAGAACGAGGAACGAAGCACCTCAGCTGATGGCTTGAATGAGTTGATCAATACCCATACAAATGGGAAAATCGTTAACAACGCCCAGATGATCAGGATTACATAAATAACAATGTTGCTGATCTTAACTTTTTTATGTTTCTTTGCTGTTGCACTCATTTATGCCACCCCCTTCTTTGCTGCTTTCTTTCTCTGACGCTCGAGTTTCTTTTCCTCTCTCTCATCAGAATCCATGGTAAGGAATCCAACACCCTTGGAAACCACGATACCTAATACTACGATCAGTACAGCAAGTGTGGAACCGTAATCGTAATCATTTAATCCGAAAGTCTGCTGATACATGTATGTACCAAGGAAATGGGTAAGTCCCTGCGGAGCTCCGTTCGGAACCATAACCCAAGGTAAATCGAATACCTTCAGTGCTCCGGTTACCGCAAGTGTAACAGATGTAAAGAACACCGGTTTCATCATTGGCAACGTAATGTAGAATACCTGTTTGAAACGATTACATCCATCAATGGATGCCGCTTCATATATATCATCAGAGATATCACTGAGTCCTGTCAAAAGAATTACAAAATAGAAACCGATGTAACTCCACAATGTAGGAATACAAACCATTGCAAATGCAAGCTTCGGTGATAACCAGTTTACCGGCTCAGCGCCGAACTTTTCTAAAATCTGATTCAACATACCGCCATTGTAATTGTAGAACAATTTGAACAGCAGACCGATTGCAGTTGCAGAAATGACTACCGGGAAGAAGTACACGGTACGGAACAGCTGCTGAAGCTTCTTGATCTGTGAAACCATAACTGCCAGTACGAACGCGATACCAACCTCGAAGATAACCGTCAGGATCATCATTTTAATCGAATTAATCAGTGCTCTTCCCACGTCTGGATCTGTAAACATTCTCTTGTAATTTTCGAATCCAATAAATTTCCATGTTGTACCCGGCATCTCAACGATTGCCGTCATATTGTAAAAACTATTCTTTATATTCTCAACAAATGGTATGTAAAGAAAGATCAGCATAAACAGTAAACCAGGTACTAAAAACACCAGTAATGGCCATTTTTTCTTATATAACATCTTTCTTCCACCTTTCTCTTATTAATTAAATCCTAATTTTGGGTATAAAAAACGAAGGGGCCTCATTTGGGCAAAGCCCCTTCGTTAAATTTAAGACTGTATTACTGCTGTACTAAAGCAAGTGATTCATTGATTGCATCTTCTGCTGACATAGCGCCTGTAGAAACCTTAACGATATCAGATACAAGTGTCTTGTATGCATCACCGATACGTGAATCGGTAGGAGCCACGATTGCAGATGCACCGCTTGTATAAGCTGCGATAGACTGTGCGAATGGTGTAGCACCATCAACAGGTGTAACCTCAACAGCTGCCTGTGATACGGCACCAGTTGCTTCCCAATATCTCTGAACACCAGCCTTGCATGTATGAGCCATTACGAACTTAACTGCTGCATCTCTCTTGTCTGGATCATCCCAAGCTTTCTTTGTGATATAGAATCCGGAAGAGATACCACCAACTAATGAACCTGCCTCAGCCTTCTGATCCGGAACACCTGGGAATGCGATAACTACAGTATTGTCTGTATCCTCAATGTTACCTGCATACCAGGATCCATCAAGCTGCATAGCTGCCTGCTTATCACGGAATAACTGTCCTGTGTAAGCGTCATCTACTGTGTCGGTATCCTCTGGGAATGCGCCCATATCTCTTAATGTCTTGAACATCTCAATACCCTTAACCCATCCTTCCGGAGCAGTTGTAGGAACAGATGTATACTCATCAACGCCTGCTGAGTAAAGCATTAAGAACTCGATCCAGTAATGTGGTACGTTATTTAAAGAACAAGCGATCGGAATAATTCCGTTATCCTTAAATGTCTTGATTGCCTTCTCCATAGAAGCCCAGTCAGTCGGAAGTTCAAGATTGTACTGATCAAACAGATCCTTGTTGCAATATAAACCTTCCCAATATCCTGTTGTAGGAACTGCTCTCTCAACTCCGTCTGTGTTAGCTGCTGCTGAAAGTGCGGAATCAAGTGTATCCTTAGCGTAATCCGGATACTCAGCACGGATATCTTCGATCGATACTAATTTATCTGTTGCAATAATGCTGTCAGCAGTTGCATCTGTGAAGAACTGGATGACATCCGGCTCATTGCCTACAGAGAAATCTGCGTTAACCTGAGCTTTCCACTCCTCGTCAGATGTCTGTGAATTATCTTCGATTGTGATGTAATCGTACTGATCCATAACTTCCTGATTGATTGCATCATATGTTTCCTTGTTAGGATCGGTACCACCGAACATAGATACGGTCTTCAGTGTTACAGGATTCTTAGCCTCAGCAGAATCTCCGCTGTCGCTCGCCTGTGTTCCCTTGTCCTCAGTCTTGTTGTCCGTGGAGTTTCCGCATCCTGCGAACATTGTTGCTGTCATTGCACCCACCAATAACATTGATAAAACTTTCTTCTTCATAGTTCATATCCTCCTTTGATCTTGTAAATGTTTATCATTTACTATACTTGTATTATACGGGCACAACTAACAAAAAGCATTAGACCGAGTTGACATTATTTGTTAAATCTTGCCATGTTCCAAAATTGTGTTTCTTCCTCGGTTCGTTTTTTTAACGAGGCAGCGATCCATTCTTCCACATAAGGCACTGTAATTGTAGAAACAGTCTCGCAGTCTTTATCCTGAACAATGGTAAGCCCATACTCTTCTCCATATACGAGACGTACTCTGCGGTTGACATTCTGAATTCCGATCGAGGTATGTCTTCCCGGAACCTTCGGTATTTTGCTCTCATCTCCCTCCAGGATTGCATGAATACGTTCTATATCCTCTTCCGTCATCTTTTTTCCGGTGTTGCGGACCTGAAGATATACTTTACTCTCATCATGAAAGACCTTAAGGTGAATCGTTCCGTTCTTCACGGACTCAACCCCATGAACGATCGCATTTTCCACAAGAGGCTGCAGGATCAGCGGAGGAACCATAATGTACAAAAGATGATCATCTATCTCTTTATCAATCTGAAGTCTCTGTCCAAAACGCATGGACATAATATAAAAGTAAGCATCTACACACTGCAGTTCTTCAGCCAGATGAATCTCCTTTACATTGGCGCGGTTCATGCGATAGTCAAGCACCGTGGACAAAGACTCGATCATCTTGGATACAATCGTATCGCCTGACATACGTGCCTGCCAATTCATCATCTCAAGTGTGTTATTCAGAAAATGCGGATTAATCTGCGCCTGCAGTGCCTGAATCTGTGCGTCCTTGCGCGCCAGCTTCTCATCGTAAGCATATTCAAACAAAGACTTCACCTGTGCCGACATGCTGTCAAAGCTTTCCTTAAGATGTTCAAATTCCTGGTTTGGCATACTACCTTCCACAACAACCCCCATCTCGCCGGTCTCCATCTTCTGTGATGCATCCAGCATTTTCCGGATCGGAATCTGGATATGATTGCGCAGGAACAATACCGCATAAGCAAAAAGCGGTATGAACAGAAGCAGCATAATAAATATGATGACATAAAACTCATACAGACTTGAATACAATTCTCTTTTCTCTGCCAGCAATACAACTCCGATATGATAATTATCCAGTTTTTTCTGATAAAGATATCCGTTATATGCACCATTTTCTTCGCGCGTCATTTTCAGATTGCTGACTCCGTCGTACTGAGCAGTCAGACGATCTAATAAGGCCTTCTTCTTCGCATCCTCCGGATTGATAAAATCAATCATCGCATCGTTATTGTTAAAACATACCAGCATATTACTGCGCACGCTCGGCGGTACATCACGAAAGACCTTATTGCGATTCAGCTCCACAACAAGTGTTCCATAACAATGATAATCAACCGTTGTATAAAGACTTCGCACCAGAAGAATTCTTCCATCGATCACCCGCACCGCCGTATAGGAAGAAAGTGTGTCGATATCATCCTCCAGCTGCGGCTGGATCTTGTTGATATAATCGGAATAAGATGTTCCGGCTCTGGAAGAATAACATGCGGGAACTTTGTCCCCCTCCCTATAATATGCATAGAGATTAAACCGGTCGCTTAGATTGAATTTGCCCTTCAGACTGCGATTAATGCGCATCAGATAGTCGGTTTTGGAATACTCGCCCGACACGAATTTTCTCCAGGCTTCCTCCCATGTCTGCTCATAAGAAGGTCTCTGGCAGAACGAGATTGCATCATCGATACGGATGGACACAAAAGAAGCCGCACTCTCAAGCTCATCCTCCATAATACCTTCTGCTTTCTCCACGATCCCGTCTCGATAAGAAATCGTCGTAAATGTAAAAAATACCAGGATTGGAACACCCCAGCATAAAATCATAAATATAAGGAGTTTTCGCTTTAACGAATTCGGTCTCTTAAACCCTTCCAGAAAACTCTTTTTCTCTTCACCCTTTTTATCCATGCTTTTTCCTCTCGTAAACCGTTAATATTTTTCAGTATACCATGGTTTCCACTGAAAAAGCTACCCGGCATTCCATAAGGAAGGAGTTGGAATAACAGGTAGCTTTTTCAATTTATATAACAGTTATCTCTTTAAATCTAAGAATTTTTCATAAATCTCACAGATATGAGCTGCGTCTGCTGCATCCGGCATTTCACAGAAAATGCGAAGCAGAGGCTCAGTTCCTGAGAAACGGGCGATCACCCAACCGCCGTTCTTGAAATATACTTTGCTTCCGTCAAGATAAGAAATATGATCGATCTCAAACGGAAGATCCGGAAGAAGCTTATCCTCCATCAAGGTCTTTTGCATTGCCTGCTTCTTCTCGATCGTGAACTTATAGTCACGTTCCTCCATATGGATTTCTCCACACTCATCATGAATATCCTGCATAATCTCAGAAAGCTTCTTTCCAGTCACTGCAATCATCTCAACGAGAAGGGCTGCTGCATAGACACCGTCCTTGCCATTGATGTGACCATGTACCGTCAAACCTCCTGAAGACTCTCCTCCGATGATTGCACCAGTCTCTGTCATCTTTGCTGAAATATACTTAAATCCTACCGGCACCTCATAACAGGTCTCACCAAACCTCGCAGCAACTTTATCTAACATATGGGTCGTCGCAATATTACGCACGACTGCACCATGCCAACCCTTGAATTTTACAAGGTAGTAATACAACAGAACGAGGATATCATTCGGATGAAGGAAATTACCCTTATCATCAATGACACCGATACGATCCGCATCACCGTCCGTTGCGATACCGATATCATATCCCTTCTCCACTACAAAGTTCTGCAAAGCATGTAATGTCGATGCGGATGGAGCCGGAAGCTTACCACCGAATAACGTATCATGACGCTCATGAATGGTGGATACCTCGCATCGTGCGGTCAGAAGAATCGTCTTGATGGAAGTCTCACTGACACCATACATCGGATCAACCGCAACTTTGAGTCCTGCATTACGGATTGCCTGCATATCAACCGATGCGATAATGTTGTCCAGATACTCATTCAGAGGATAAATCTCTTCAATATATCCGGATGCTTTGCCTTCATCATAAGTTACTTCCTTAACTTCTTCCGGTTTAATGTCAGAAATATAATCTTCAATGTCCTTCGTCTGAATCTCGTCCGCATCACGTCCGCCTGCAGTAAAGACTTTAATACCATTGTAGATAGCCGGATTGTGGCTTGCGGTAATCATCATTCCATATGGAAGTTCATGCTTCATAACATAGAACATAACAAGTGGCGTCGGTGATGATTTATTGATCAAAGATGCCCTAATATGGTTCGCTGCAAATACCTGTGCAGACCACTGCATCGCTTCCTTGGAAAGGAATCTTCGGTCATATCCCATGACGATTCCCTGCTCCGCAACACCTTCACTTTTCATCTTATTTACTAATCCCTGCGCCAAAAGCTGAATGTTCGCCTTGGTAAAATCATCTCCTATGACTGCTCTCCAGCCGCCGGTTCCAAATTTAATCATACTGATTGCTCCTTTCGTTTGTTGGGAGCGTCCACCGTTTTATCATCATCCGGCAGACGCCTCATTGTATCAACATAGCATCGGATGAATTATCCCATAACGATCTTCACCTTGTGACACGTACCTGCTTCCTGTACCGGAATGCATTCTACCTTCACATCATCAAGATCGATTTCCTTTACACCCTTCATGACGCCATCCGGATTCACAACTTCAATGTCAAACTCGGCACCTCTCCACTTACGGACAGCGGAAAACTCCTTCCAATCTGCCGGAATACATGGGTCAATGTGAAGTTCATCAAAATCCGGACGAATTCCGAGCATATATCTGGTTGCCGAGAAATAAGCCCAGCCACCGCTTCCGGTCATAAACGGATGACGTGCGCGGCCGAATGCGGTATGATCCTTGCCCATAATAAACTGGCAGTAAGAATACGGCTCCGACTCACGGATCTCAATCTTGTCATTCTGATAATAAGGACACAGCGCATTATAAAATTTCATTGCACGATCTCCACGGCCCAACACACACTCTGCTGCCCATGCCCATGGATTCGGATGCGAGAAAATGGATCCGTTCTCCTTGACGCCCGGATATACACGGGTGACAAATCCGATATCATCATCCGGAACCGTATAAGACGGAGCATTCAGCATGATTCCATATTCCGTAAACAGATATTTATCTACAGAATCCATTGCCTTCTTTCCTTTCTCCGGATCTGCTGCTCCGGAAAGGACCGCCCAGGCATTCGATTCAAGATGTACTTTACCTTCCTTATCCTCGGAAGTACCGATCTTCTTACCATTCCTGGTCACCCCACGGATGAACCATTCCTTATCCCAAAGTTCTTCGTTACATACCTTATATACTTTGTCACGCATCGCAGAATATTTCTTCACATCCTCATCACGTCCAAGATATTCTGCCAGCTCCAGGAAATTGCTGATTGCCCAATAGTGAAGGAAGGATACTAACGCGCTCTCTCCTCCGCCGAGGTTCAGACAGTCATTCCAGTCTGCACGGAGTCCCTTGCAGATTCCAGTCGCGCCTACCTGCTCCGCCGAGAAATCAAGGATATGCATCATATGTTCATACACCGTACCTTCTCCGCCGTCTGCATAGGTAACAACCTGATCCGCGAAACCGTATTCCCCGGTCTCCTTGATGTATTCAATAATAGAAGGAACCAGCCATAATGCATCATCCGAACATGCATCATCGATACCGTGCACAATGTCCGCCTTGTTTGCGGAAGGAATCACGGTAGGGGACTTAAATGGTTTCTTCTTCTCCTTGCCATCATCCGGCTCAAACCATTCCGGCTGGAACAGATGCAATCCATATCCCATGGTAGTCAGTCCGCGAAGCAGCTCCACGATTCTCTGCTTGCACTTCTCAGGGTTGGAATGCGGAATCGTCATCGCATCCTGTGCCGTGTCACGATATCCGAGTCCCACACGTCCGCCGACCTCAATAAAGGAAGCAAATCTTGAAAACATAACATTAACTTCCGACTGATACAGATTCCATGTATTGATCAGTGTGTTCATTCCCTCGTTTGGCGTCTTGATCTGCAGTCTGGAGAACTTCTCATTCCAGTATGCGGCAAGTTCATCGTAAGCAGCATCCACATTCTTCATGTCGGAATATTTCTCACGAATCTTTCTTCCCTCTTCGCGGTTGCCCTCTCCAAGCATAAATACCACGCGGACTTCCTCTCCCGGAGCAAGAACGATATCCTTCTGTAAGCTTCCGCAGTGATTATTGCCAAGTTCGTGAGAACCGCTGCATTTTCCGGTCTCAACCGCAATCGGATTGTCCTCAGTACGATACGATCCAAGGAATTTATCGCGCAGGCAGTCATATCCGTCCGGTGTAAAGTTTGCTGTAAAATACTGGAATCCAAACTCTTCATAGAACAGGTCATGTTCAATAATTCCATCCTCATAAGAAGATCCCGCACAATATAAACTCATCTGGAAATTCTGATTATCGATCATAATGTGATGGAACGAGAATTCACAGTAAGAAAAAAGCGACAATCTGCGTTCTTTATCGGTTGTGTTCTTCAATCGGACATCCCATAACTCAACCGGATCATTCATCGGAACAACGAGTGTCTGACTTGCCTGAATTCCCTTGTAATCGCATTCATAAACGGAATAACTCATTCCGTGTCTGCAAGTGTATTTTGCCTGATCAAGAGGCTTTCCTACCGGCTGCCAGGAAATACTCCAATAATCGTCATCCTCATTATCTCTGATATATACATAATGTCCCGGACGGTCCATCGGAACCGCATTACCCCGAAAACGCGTGACTCTGTGATATTCTGGTGTCTGGTAGAACATGTAGCCACCTGCCGTATGGTTGACAACAACACACATATCCTTAACGCCAAGGTAATTCGTCCATGAAACCGGTAAATCTACGCGGTCAATGACATATTCTCTTTTTTCATTATCAAAATGTCCATATTGCATATAAAACACCCCTTGTACTTGTCTTTTTTTGTTCTAATCTCATTATAATGAGCGCCCCCCAAAATTTGTATTGCAGAGCATGGCAATATTTGTTTGAAATTGTTACAGTTGCAAAAACGATTGTATTTTGACCGAATCTGATCGTGGCAGGTGCCAGCGGACTTTCCTCCGCCCAAAGCGCCATGCTGATCCAGAGTGCAATGATCATTGCCGGAATCGGTACACTGATCCAGCTTTTCCCATTGTGGAAGATTGGATCCGGACTGCCGATCGTTGCAATGCTCAAATATGTGGCACCGGTGTGCCTGTTATTAATTCTGCTTTTTGCAGTATCGGAAGCACTTGGTATTATCAAAGTCTGATTCTTATGTGCATAAAAAGCCCTATCCGGTTTTCACTTTACCCGTGATATCGGATAGGGCTTTCGTCTTCTTTAAGTATGATTACCCAGCTGCCAGAATGCTACGGCACTGGCAGCTGCGACATTGAGCGAATCGACTCCGTGGGACATCGGAATCTTCACAGTATAGTCGCAGTCTGCGATCGTCTCTGTGGCAAGACCATCCCCTTCGGTGCCGAGCAGGATCGCAAGTTTCTCCTCGTTCATCAGCTGCGGATCATCGATACTGACCGAATCATCTTTTAATGCAAATGCAGCTGTCTTAAATCCTAATTCACGCAATATCTTCATTCCTTCCTCTGGCCACTTCGTATGTTTATCCACGTAAGTCCATGGAATCTGGAATACTGTCCCCATACTGACACGAATCGCACGTCGATAAAGTGGATCGCTGCTGGCTGGTGTCAGCAATACGGCATCCATGCCAAGCGCTGCTGCAGACCGGAAGATTGCCCCCACGTTCGTCGGATTAACGACATCCTCAAGGATTGCGATACGGGTTGCATGTTCACACACCTGCTGCACACTTGGAAGTGCCGGGCGGTGCATTGCACAAAGCATGCCGCGCGTCAGTGGAAAACCGGTCAGTTCTTTTAACACATCAAATTCTGCGGTATAGACTGGGATGTCACCGCATCGTTCCAATACACTTTTCCCCTCTCCTTCTATATGACGTTCTTCCATTAGAATCGAAATCGGTTCACAGCCACTGTCTAATGCACGCTCAATGACCTTCGGACTCTCCGCTATAAAAATGCCCTCTTCCGGTCGGGCCCGATTGAGAAGTACAACCTCTTTCGTTCGCGCATAGATATCCAATTCCGGTGCCTGAAAATCACTTATCTTTATCTGGTTGATCATATATGAGTTCTCCTGTTTTCTATATCATACATTATTGTTTATGCAAATTTTGCGGTGGCGGCTGTTCGGCGGATTCAGCGCCTGCCCCATTGTGAGGAACACGATTTTAGACAAAATTGCTGAATTTGCGAAAATCATTGCTGGGCTCAATTTTTGTGTCCGAGCAACGCTTCGACTACGGCTCTTCGAATGTCCGCCTAACACAGCTGTGCTCAAAATTTCTAGTCTGCCTAAATGGGCGTCCTCAGAAAGTCGATATGAGCCGCCTTGTGCAAAACTCGCTTCGTGTTTATGGGAACGCCACTATACAGTGTTGCTCACAAACAGTTGCCCCGCGGCGGCACGTTTTCTTCGGACGCCCATTAAGGCAGACACGAAATCCATCGGACACAGTCTGTGTTCAGGCGAACATTCGGAGCGCCGTTGTCTAAGCTTGAGCGGACAGAAATCATAGAAGGAGCCCAGCGAAGATTTTCTGCAAATTCGTAATTTGGGATAACTAGTGTCCTCAGAATGGGGCAGGCGCTGAATCCGCCGAACAGCCGCCACCGCAAAATTCCCGTAATCACCTTTAAAGTATATATAGTATAACATAAAAGCAGGATGCAACGCATCCTGCTTTCAACCATAATATGCATTTAAACTCTTTTATTCCTGGTATTCTCCCGACTTATGTCTCTTGAAGAAATCCTTCGTCTCCTTCGCAACAACACCGCTTAAGGCAAAAAGTGCGATCATATTCGGAATCGCCATCAGTCCGTTGAAGATATCGGCGATCGTCCATACAGCACTAACTGTCATGTATGGTCCGATGAATACGGCTAAGATGTATATCCAGCGATAAATCTTTACATGCTTCATGTTACCGCCACTCAAGTACTCAAGACAACGCTCACTGTAATAATCCCATCCAAGAATGGTTGTGAATGCAAAGAATACAAGACAAACCATAAGTACGAAGGAGGATACAACAGGAGGGAACGGAAGTCCCTGCTGGAATGCGTAAGTGGTAACACCTACGCCCTCGAGTCCTTCTACCTGCCATGCGCCGGTTAAGACGATGGACAGACCTGTTAATGTACAGATAATAATCGTATCAATGAAGGTTCCGGTCATACTTACAAGACCCTGACGTACCGGCTCCTTTGTCTGAGCTGCGGCAGCGGCGATCGGCGCGCTACCAAGACCAGCTTCGTTTGAGAAAATACCGCGCGCGATACCTTTCTGCATTGCAACCAGCATACTTCCGACTACACCACCGGTGATTGCCTTCGGGTTAAATGCTGCTTCAACGATTGTAACAATCGCTGCCGGTACTTCCTTGATATTGCAAAGGATCAGAACAACCGCAAATACAAAATAAATGATTGCCATAAAAGGCACAATAACCTGGCTGACACTTGCGATACGCTTGACACCACCGATCAGTACAGCAGCTACGCAGAATGCAAGGATCAGGGATGCGATAACTACAGACCATGAATAAGATCCGAGGAATGGCAGGATTTTGACCGTATGTGCATTGTTCGGATCAAAGAAATTGTTGATCGCACTTGCAATACCATTCACCTGTGAGAAGGTTCCGATTCCGAACAGACCTACGCAGACACCGAAAAATGCAAATATTTTTGCAAGCCATTTCCACTTTGCGCCCATACCCTGCTCAATATAATGGAAAGGTCCACCAAGGCTGTGTCCGTCCTCCGCTACCACACGATACTTGACCGCAAGCAGACCTTCTGAATACTTTGTTGCCATACCAAGAAACGCTGCTACGATCATCCAGAATAATGCTCCCGGACCACCGGCACATACAGCGGTCGCAACACCGACGATATTACCGGTACCGATGGTTGCACTAAGTGCTGTACATAATGCACCGAAACTTGAGATCTCACCCTCTCCGCCTTCCTCGTTCTTCACCATCCACTTTAACGCAAGCGGAAGCTTACGGAACTGTAAGACACCGAGACGAACCGTCAGAAGCAGACCGCCGGTCAAAATCAGCACCATAAGCGGTACACCCCAGACAAAATTGTCAACTGCACCTAGGAAATCATTGATTGCACTCCACATTGTTCAATCCTACCTCTCTTCTTAAGAATATTAATTTCAGCATTTCAAAACTCCCGGATAAAATAGAATACGAAATAGAACTCCAGATTATGAACAAATAGAGTGGATATTCTACGTCCACTAAGATATTTCCGTGCACAAACACGAAAATGAAGATATTTATATGTATTCAGATATCTTCTCTGTCCTGTTGCCTGAGAGATTCATACATCAAAGTATGTTGCACCTTCGGCCCCCGGTAATCCGGGCGTCTCCAGAGAGTCGATCCATTTACAGTTGCACCGGTATGACCGGCACCTGAGAGTTTTACTCCTTCGGTAGACTTGCGTCGTTTTCCTGCAAACTTCATCTCGAAATTGCTCTATGAATTATATACTAGCGTGTAAAAGTGTATTCGTCAACCGTTTTCTTCCACACTTTACCAAAGTAATGTATTATTATTACTAATATTATTTATAAAATGCGTGTGGTGTTTCTCAATAATTACGCTAAATGCTCTCTTTCTGGCCCCACGCAACGCTTCCTGACATACAGATAACAGATCACCTGCATCACGATCGTAATGATCCACGAACCCGGATACGAAATAAACAGGAAGAACAGGCTGCGATTGTGTGGGAAAAAGCCATAAATCCACAATATTCTCGTTCCTACTGTTCCGATTACAGACAGCACCATCGGCACCGCCGAATATCCCATTCCCCGCAGCGATCCCGGAAACAGATCCATAATTCCGCAAAGGAAGTAAGGAATCGTTGTAATCGAAAGAATTTCCATTCCACATGAGATAACGTCCGCTTCACTCGTGTAAATATGCAAAATCTGCGGTCCGAACAGATACACGACGCACCCCAGCGTTCCCGATACTGCTACCGTCAGAATCAGACAATCGATCAGCACACGATCCATTCGCTTATACTTGCCAACACCGTAATTCTGGCTTGTGAAACTCATGCATGCCTGCGTGACCGCATTAACTGACATATACAAGAATCCAAGCAGATTGTTTGCCGCCGTATAGCCAGCCATCGCAGTCGATCCAAACGAGTTAACGGAAGACTGCAATAACACATTGGAAAAATTGATAACGGTACTCTGAATACCAGCCGGAATTCCAACCTGAAAAATCTGTTTTAAGTAAACGCTTTTGATGGCAAGCTTCTCAAAGCGAAGCTGGTAGCTGCTATCCGTCTTGTACAGACAACGAAGCACAAGCACGCACGACATCAGCTGCGACATCACGGTTCCGATCGCAACACCGGCCACGCCAAGCCGGAACACAATAACAAGGATCATGTTAAGTATCGCATTGGTCACACCGGATATGATCAAGAAGATCAGCGGGCGCTTCGTATCGCCAACCGCGCGCAGGATTGCCGCGCCGTAATTATACAGCATAAAGAATGGCATTCCCAGGAAATAGATACGCATATACAAAGCCGACAGATCTATAACATCCGCCGGTGTATCCATCAACTGTAGTGCACCTTTGGCGAAAATCAAACCAATGACCGCCATCGCCACTCCACTGATCAAAGCCAGCATGATCGACGTATGTACCGTCTCCGACATCTCTTTATCGCGCCCCGCCGCATAGAAACGGGCGGCGAGTACGTTCGCACCGAGTGAAATTCCGATAAATAAATTTGTAAATACATTAATGAGTGCCGTAGTCGAGCCGACCGCCGCAAGCGCCTGCTGCCCGCTGAAATGTCCGACAACGATGAGATCCACCGCATTGAACATCAGCTGCAGGATTCCTGATACCATAAGTGGCAGTGCAAAAGAAATCAATTTGTCCATAATGGTTCCGTTGCACATATCAATTTCATATTTGTTTCTCTTCAATTTCTACACTTCCATTCTTATTTTCGTTACATGTTTAACTTTTTAAATTTAACGTATTTATCTGCTTTGTTCAAGACCTTCTCCCCAAACAAATACACATAATTAGAGCGCCTTTGTGCAGGCGCTCCGGATTAACAACTCTTAGATATGATAGAAGTGATACTTCGTCTCTGAGTGATACTCTGTATTCGCAGGTACAACCGGGGATGGGAAGTTCTTCTCATTGACCGCATTCGGGTAAAACTGGGATTCCAGGCAGAATCCGTGACGATCGCCATAAGTAACTCCGCCTTTTCCGGTCTGTGTTCCGATAAAGTTGCCTGCATAAAGCTGTACGCCGCAGCACTCCGTATAAGCATCCATCGCAATACCGCTCGCATCACACTCGGCCTTCGCCATCTGGCGCATCGTGCCAGGCTTATCGGAGAGCACATAATTGTGATCATATCCGCCAGTAAAATGAAGCTGTTCAAAATCCGCATTGATATCCTGTCCGATTGGCTTCATCGTCGTGAAATCCATCGGAGTTCCTGCAACCGGAGCAATCTCTCCGGTCGGGATGGAATGCGAATCCTCATCCGGTGTATAGGCATCCGCAAAAAGCTGCAGCTTCTGATCAAGCATCACGCCACTATCATGTCCTGCCAGATTGAAATAACTGTGGTTCGTAAAATTCATTACCGTATCTGCATCTGCCTTTGCATGATATGTGATATGTACGGTATCTTCATCGTCAAGTGTATACGTTACCGTAACATGCATGTTTCCCGGGAATCCCTGCTCTTCCTGCGGGCTGTAATGGTAGAACGTAACATAATTATCGCCACTCTCCTTCATCTCCCACATCAGATGATTGAATCCGTTTTTACCACTGTGCAGGCTGTTGTTATTCTCGTTAGCCTCGATCACCCATTCCTTGCCATCGATCGTAAAGCGCGCATCCTTGATACGGTTTCCGTTTCTGCCGATCGTTGCACCGAAGCAGCTCGTTCCCTTCTCATAAGAGGCTGCATCATCATAACCAAGCACCATATCCTTCATGACACCGTCTTTATCTGCAAAAAGCACCGATACCAGTGTTGCTCCAAAATCGGTAACCTTCACTACCGTATGATTTTTATTTTCTAAAATATATAATGTTGCTTTCTTTCCACTTTGTATACTGCCAAATGCTTCTGTTTTCATGAACTTTTACCCCCTGAGCAAAAATAGACTTAAAATATCACCACGATATTCCAAGTCTATTTTATACCAAAAGATGCGTTTCTTCCATCCTTATTTTTAAATTTTACATTGGATCCGTCGAGCAGCCGATTCCAAGTCCGTCCGGGCCGATATGACATGCCAGTCCGCATGACAGTTCATCACACCGTACCTCCATTCCCGGGAAGCTCTCCTTAATCTGTTTCACCCAGTCCTCCGTCACTTCTGCAATGCAGCTGGAAGCCGCTAACAGATGTACTTTTCCTGCATCATATGCCTTCTTGAAGTTCGTCTCAAGCTCCGTCTTCATCGCCTCGATCATCGCCTTGCGCGCATTCTTGATACCGCGGCACTTCTGATAGATATCCAGCGTTCCGGTTCCAAACTTCATCACGGGCTTGATGTTGAGCACATTCGCGATCGTTGCAACGCCCGCCTTTATACGGCCACCCTTCTTCAGATACTCGAGTGTACTTAAGCCGATATATATGATCATCTGCTCCTTCGTCTCCTCGAGTCTCGCCTTAATCTGCTCCGCATGATATCCAGCCTCAACCATCCGGATTGCATCGAGCACCGACTGATGCATCGGTGTAGAGCAGCGTCCGTTGTCCACCACAAACACCCTGCCTTCATACGGCTCATCCTGCGCCAACGCCTGCGCGGTCATGCATGATCCGCTGAGGCCGCTGCTGATCGGGATATAAACAATCTCGTCATACTCTTTCAGCATTTCGTCCCACATCTCCATCACATCCTGCGGCGACGGCTGCGAGGTTGACACATCAATGCCCTCTCTGAGTTTCTCATAGAACGCACTTCTCGTCATGCTGACGCCCTCATAGTACGTCGTTCCATTCATAATAAAAGGCATCGGGAGCACATGGATCTTCTTCTCACGTGCCTCCTGCTCCAAAATTCCACTGTGGCTGTCTGTCATAATTCCTGTTTTACTCAAAATTGTCTCCTTCTTGGGCAGCTTATTACCTGCGCCCAATTCCATAATTACCCGGAAGTTACTTTCTTCTCGAATCAGCTGCTGCCAGCTTCGATTCCTTATATCTAGTTTTTCTTGTATCTGCTATAATATTCAGCCACAACCAGTTCTGATGGTTTTGCAAAAATTTCATAGTCGCTGCGGCTCACACGGCACATCCTCGTCAAAGAAATTGATGTGCGCTCTCCTTTTGGTTATCTATTTTATTACTATACCATGTTTTCAGTAATACCGATAGGAAAAGATTGTCAAAATCGAAAAAGCATTGTGCAAAGAAAACCGTTACGGATGAATTCTTCTCTTCGTCAGTTGCCAGCCTGTCTCTATCTGTTTGGTCTCTATTGAATTTATTCCATTCACAATTCTTAAGTGGAAGTTGTTAAACTTCTATTCATCGTTACAACAGTCGCGAATCATCGCAAGAATCTCATCCTTATTCTTGTCGCTCACAAAGTCCGGATGAACAATCGCCTTCACCTTACAGACTCCGTTTGATGCCTTCACAATATAGTCTCCAACCTGATACATTCCGAAAACCTCCTTATCTTACCTCTATTGTAGGATTTCTTCGAAAATTTTTCAAAGGGAGTATTTCACAAAAATATCAGGTATCTACATGCGTAAAAAAGTAGAAATTCAAACTTTCTCATCGTGACGCGGCGCCTTTTGCCGCGGGATTGTGGATTTGCGCCGTATGTAATGCGTCAGGAATTCAAACAGCTTACGGTTTGTCTCGGCGTTCTTCTCCTCCGCTTCCATGTACTCCGGCAGCGGAATTCCCTGCTGGCATTCGCCGCAGATGTCAATGCCCAGAATGTTTCCGGTTTCCAGAAAGGCTCTCAGCAGATGCTCCAGCAAAGAGAGTGACATCCGTCCCTGATTCCAGTTCGTCTCGCAATACCGTTCGTCCAAAACGTCCTTATCAATGGAGATATAAAACGGTACGTCCATCCGGATCCGTTCCACTTTCTCGTGTCCTTCGTCTGCGCGAAGCTCCTCCGCCGAGAAAGCGATCAGTTTCTCCTTCAGGCGCTTCTTCTGCTTCGCTGTAAATTCTTTGTCATTATAAATTGCCTGAATATCCGCTTTCTTCGGTCCGATCAGAATCAATTGCTGCAGCTGCGGATTGTCCAGCAATACACTTCTTGCCCAATCGCCGCAACTGATCATCCCCTCGATCATCGGGGACTGCATATCCGTATGATGGTCGAACAGGATCAGAGAAAATGGTTCGTCGATACGGTCAGTCATAATTTTGGTCACATAATGATAATTGCCGGAATCCAGAAAATGGATGCCTCTGGTTCCATACGGATCAATTCTCCGATGGATCTCTTCTGCCGCAGCATCGGAACAATACAGATCACACTCGTGAATATCCGAACAGTGGATCCAGTGAAGCTTATCATTGCGTGGGATATTCTCGTCACAGTATACGTGAGAGAAATCCAAGATCAGGTGGTTGCTCTGTGTTTGTGTCAAATCGTTCACCTTCTATCTTTATTTGCCTGTGCACTTATTATACCACGTCCCTCAAATCAGGATTATGTAAAATTCCTCATCTTACAATTCGATTGTCTGCCGCAACTGTTCCTGCAGCATCACCGTCTTCTCCTTGTTGTTCCAATATTGTGCTGCTTTCTCAAATTCTTCGTGTGTCACGAAAATCGCCTCCTGCTTATTTATGCATTTACTTACATATGAAACAAGTCTGCATGTGAACCAGTATCAACCAATGTCAAAGTAAGTACATCATTCTCCATCAAATATATCAATCGACCAATCCCACCATTGCAGCCGCAATAATTTCTTCACCACATCCTCATCAAAACGTTTCCTGATTTCTT
>ENA-UEQP01001544-UEQP01001544.1-human-gut-metagenome-genome-assembly--contig:-NODE-1544-length-20441-cov-4.493764_pt1 | contig 20441 bp, 23 predicted proteins | sample MGYA00242951_ERZ507951 | MGnify/ENA primary metagenome ERZ507951 (study PRJEB26167, sample SAMN06115539) | human gut metagenome | host: Homo sapiens | place: China:Shanxi | collected 2015-11-18...
TCGAAGCAGCGGGTTCCGAGATAGTTTCCGGCGATGCTGAAGACTCCGGCGACGAGGCCAAGAAGGAGAATCACCTTTCCGTTGACGAGATAGACGGAAAGAGCTGTCAGGTTCGTTGTCAGGTTGATGGCCTTTGTGATCCCGTTCGCTTCTTTTAATCCCATGTGGGCAATACCGGTGAGGAGAAGCAGCAGGAATGTTCCTGTCCCAGGTCCATAAAAGCCGTCATAGATGCCGATGAGGAAGGCGATCAGCGCACTGAACAGGATCATCCTGCGGACCGGAAACGCCTCCTTTTCGCCCACGAAGGGTTTTCCGAATGTGAGATAGAGGGCGGTACAGGGCAGTACCACGAGGATCAGCCGTTTAAAATAGTAATCATCCAACCGCAGGGCAAGTTTTGCGCCAAGGGAGGAGCCGATGAGGGCTGTAATGATACAGAGCAGCGCATTCTTCCACGCAATGTAACCGCTTTTTGCGAACCGCGCCGTTGCCAGTGTGGTTCCCATTCCGGAGCTCAATTTGTTTGTCCCGATCGCGAAATGGACCGGAAGACCGGCAATCATGTAGGCCGGGAGTGAGATCAGGCCACCGCCGCCGGCAACCGCGTCGACAAATCCGGCGAGAAACACCAGCGGGCAGACGATCAGAAAGTGCATCAGATGTAATTCCATAGTAGTAATTCCCCTTAAGTATGATTCGATTGGGCGTATCGTCTCCGCTGCCGATTCACAAAATACGGATCACGCACGCTTTTTTGCCCAATATAGCATAATTTAAGAAAAATTGCAATGAAGGAAGAGGAGCAGCCGGGAGGAATATGGGAGCTTCGCGGCGAAACTGTGGAGCCGGACGGGAAATTCCACTCGCACATCGTAAAAATGCCCTTGTTTTTATAGGACTGATTCGGTAAAATAGAGACAGGCAGAACGATCCCCCTGATGATTCAGGAGGGAACATATGAAAGATCATAAGAAAAAAATTCTGACGGCTGCGGCTTTCCTAATCGCAGCCGGTCTTGTGTTTGGACTGACGGGAAGCAGAGATAGTGCCCGGGAACTGGATGATACCGGAGCAATCGTTATGAACAGCGGCGGGAACCTGGAATCCGGAGAACAGGCTGAGGACGAAAATATCAGTGCGCCGGAAAACAATACTCCGGAAGACCGGAGAGATGTGGAAAACTCTGAAAAATCAGGTATTTATGTGTATATCTGCGGAGAGGTGATAAACCCGGGCGTATATGAACTCTCCGGGGACAGCCGGATCTACGAGGCGGTGGATGCCGCCGGGGGATTTACGGAGAACGCGGCGAGGGAATGTGTGAATCTTGCCTCAAAGGTTTCTGACGGGATGCAGATCACGATCTATAACAGGGAAGAAGCTGCATCGCTTCAGGCAGACAGTGCGTCAGTGGGTGGAAATGCCGGGAAAAGCGGAACTTCCGGTTCCGGTCTTGTGAATCTGAACACAGCAACAAAAGAAGAACTGATGACTTTAAAGGGAATCGGGGAATCGAAGGCCGAGGATATTATCCGCTATCGTGAAAAGAGTGGCGGATTTAAGAAAATTGAAGATATCATGAAGATCTCCGGTATCAAGGAAAACGGGTTTCAGAAGATCAAGGACAGTATTACGGTATGATGAGCTGAAAAACAGGAAACGCAGGGCAAGTGACAGACAATAAGAAAAAGCAGCAGGAGATGGCCTGCGTATTACAGCAAAACGTGGAGGAGAAAAATGGCAAGAGTTCTGGTGGTAGATGATGAAAAACTGATCGTGAAAGGAATCCGCTTCAGTCTGGAACAGGACGGATATGAGGTGGACTGCGCTTACGATGGTGATGAGGCGATCGAGAGGGCAAAAGAACGGGAGTACGATGTGGTCCTTTTGGACGTCATGCTTCCGGGACACGATGGATTTGAGGTCTGCCAGACGATCCGTGAGTTTTCTGAGATGCCGATCATTATGCTGACGGCTAAGGGAGATGATATGGATAAGATCCTGGGATTGGAGTACGGCGCGGATGACTATATCACAAAGCCGTTCAATATTCTGGAAGTAAAAGCACGGATCAAGGCGATCATCCGCAGAAACAATAAGAAGAGCGGCGGAGCGAAGCGTCAGGCATCCAATGTTGTGACAGAGGGCGATCTGAAGCTTGACAGAGAGAGCCGCAGAGTCTTTATCAAAGATAAGGAGATCAACCTGACGGCGAAGGAATTTGATCTGCTGGAGCTTCTTGTCACAAATCCGAACAAGGTATACAGCCGCGAGACCCTGCTCGAGTATGTATGGGGAAATAAGGCGATGGTGAATGGGGACGTCCGTACCGTGGATGTGCATGTGAGAAGGCTTCGTGAGAAGATCGAGCCGAGCCCGAGTGACCCGAAGTATGTGCATACAAAGTGGGGAGTGGGGTACTTCTTCCGCGCATAGCCCTGAGTTGGGGCCTGCCCCAATTCAGGGCTCCACTGCGGACTAACCAACAAAATTAATTGAAACCTAAAGGAGAAAAATTTTATGACATACACAATTCGTCCGGTCCGCCCGTCGGACCTTGCGGCAGTTACCGGGGTGGAGGCAGTCTGCTTCCCGGCAGCGGAAGCTGCCACAGAGGAATCACTGAAAGCCCGCATTGCGGCATTCCCGGAATGCTTTTTTGTTGCGGAATCCGACGGAACGATCATTGGTTTCATCAACGGCTGCGCCACAGACTCAGAAACGATTCACGATGAGATGTACGAAAACTCCGCCTGCCACAAGCCGGACGGCGCGTACCAGTCGATCTTCGGCCTTGATGTGATCCCGGACTGCCGGTTTCAGGGAATCGCAGCAGCACTCATGAACCACATGATCGAGGACGCAAAAAAGAAAGGCAGAAAAGGCCTGATCCTTACCTGTAAGGACCGTCTGATCCACTATTATGCAAAATTTGGATACAAAAACATGGGTGTCTCCGAATCTGTCCATGGCGGGGCAGTCTGGTACGACATGATTCTGAAATTCGAGGCGTAAATCGTATGAAGATCACACTGATCACGGTTGGAAAAATCAAGGAAAAGTTCTTTCAGGATGCCATCGCGGAATATTCCAAGCGCCTGAGCCGGTACTGCAGGCTGGAGATCCTTCAGGTGGCGGATGAGAAGACGCCGGACGGAGCCAGCGAGGCGGTGGAGACGCAGATCAAGGAAAAAGAGGGCGAGCGGATCCTTTCCAATATTAAGGACGGAAGCTTCGTCGTTGCCCTTGCGATCAACGGAAATATGCTGGATTCTGAGGAACTTGCGGCAAAAATAGAAAAATGGGGCGTGTCTGGGATCAGCCAGATCGTGTTTGTCATCGGCGGATCATTAGGACTCTCAAATCAGGTTCTGGGACGGGCCGACTACAAACTGAGTTTTTCAAAGATGACATTCCCGCATCAGCTCATGCGGGTCGTTCTTCTGGAGCAGATCTACCGGAGTTACCGGATCATTCAGGGAGAACCGTATCATAAATAGAGCGCGAAAAAAGCTGCAGACTGCTGAGGGAGGCATAAACAGCAGCGGGGGACTTGGCAAGGAGGCAAAAACGAGTGACAGAGGAACAGAAAGCGGGGAAGATCCTTCTTTTCTGTAAGGAAACTTCACAGGAGCGGATCATGAAGAGACTGCGGGACGCCTTTGACGTTCCGGGCAATTCTCATATCGCGGGATTGGAACTCCATAACGGGAATCTGGATGTAACGATCAACATCTACTGCGAAAACGCGGGGGGAGAAGAACGGGATCTGGTCCGGGGGTGGTCTGATCGGTCAAGGGGACATTTTTCCAGAGTTGAGACTGCCGCGGTGGACGTGAAGACAAATCTGCTTTACCAGTTGGAGGGAACGGAGAGCATCATTTCGGTGGACTACACGTTTGAGGGGGAAGAATCTGATTTCCTGACGGAGGAAGAAGAGGCGGCAAAGAGGAATATGGAACAGACGCTGTTTGGTGTGCTGTCCGATCTTCGGGCCATTATGGCGTTCCGGGGAGAAAAAAGAGGATTTTATTGTCTCGACGCATCAGGGGCGGAAAAACTGATCCTGGATGGAAACGGAAACAGTGAGCTGGAGCATTTCCTGCCCTATAAGGCAGTAGGATATGTTCCCGGAAATGAGATCGAGACAGAACAGTTAAACCGCCGGGAAAAGAACCGGCGTGAGTTTGAGGCGCGGGGCGTATATATTCCTGTTTTTTACCCGCTCTTAGAGACAGAGGCGGAGGCAGATTGCCGGACACCATATGAGATCGCAGCGAGAGCCGTTGCGCTCATGCTGGTGGCAGTATTTTCCGAGGCCATGCTGGCAAAAAAGATGAACCAGAAGGAGGCGTTGGAGTTCATCCAGAGACGGATCAATGAGTTTGGAGCAGATGATTTCTTCTCCCCGAAGGAATGGAATTACCTGCACAATGAGGATCCGAAGGAATCGGAAAAGATCTCTTATTCCTGGCAGTATGAAAATCTGTATGTGATGGAGTGGGCGCTGGGACTCATTGAGGGACCGTTAAATTTTCCGGATCATTTCTGTGCGGTAGCGGAAGCGGCCCAGCTTTTGACGGCGTTTCATTCCATGAAAGAGATTCTGGACGCGGCAAAGCCGAGGACTGCAAAAGAACTTCTCGATGCCTGCGATATGATTTTCTGTCTGGACTGGGCGTGTACAGACACGAGAATGCGGGATCTGCCTGCACCGGCGGGAATGGACGGCGGCGTTGTCTTTGAGCGCCATAAAGCGTTGAACTGGCTTGTCGGAGCCGGGGAGAAGGCAGACTGGGATCATGTGCCGGTGGACACGTAAAGAGAACGCAGGCGGCACCCACTAAATAGAGGATATATGGATTGGAAAACACACTATGGGGAAATTCGTGGTGTGTTTTTTACGTTGTACGTCTTTGAAAACAGGAATTATTTTTGGTTGCATTTTTTAACGCGGTGTAGTATAATTACGTCACTGCAAGAAAGACAAATGTCCATGGCACACGGTCATGCGGGCGAAGAGAACACGGACGGATGCCGCACGTACGAATGCGGCTTTGTCTGGATAGAGGAGATACAAATCATGGGAGAGAGAAATGTGATCAAAGCAGCGCTTCTCGGCGCCGGAACGGTCGGAAGCGGAGTGTACGCACTTTCCGAGATGTTAAAGGATGAGATGTTCCAGAAGACAGGTGCCAGCCTGGAAATCAAGAAAGTTCTTGTGCGGAACGTAAAGAAGGACCGTCCGGGAATTCCGAAGGAGATCATGACGGATAACTGGCAGGAGATTCTGGAAGATGAGGAGATCCAGCTGGTGATCGAACTCATGGGCGGCGTGGAACCGGCGAGGACCTATATCGTGCAGGCTCTGGAAGCCGGAAAACAGGTAGTTACCGCAAATAAGGACGTACTGGCGGAGCACGGACAGGAGATCCTGACATTGGCAGAAAACAGTGGCTGTGACATCCAGTTTGAGGCAGCGGTTGCCGGCGCGATCCCGATCATCCGTCCGTTAAAGCAGAGCCTTGCGGGCAGTATGCTGACGGAGATCATGGGAATCGTAAACGGAACCACGAACTATATCCTGACAAAGATGTCGGAAGAGGGAATGGATTACCAGGAGGCGCTGGCGAAGGCCACAGAGCTTGGCTATGCGGAGGCGGACCCGACGGCAGACGTGGAGGGCTATGACGCGGGACGAAAGATCGCGATCATGTCCTCTCTGGCGTTCAACTCCAGGGTGACCTTTGACGATGTCTACATGGAAGGAATCACAAAGATCACATCCGATGATATCCGCTATGCGAAGGAATTCGGTTACGTGATCAAGCTGCTTGGCGTCACAAAGCTTGTGGACGACAAGATCGAGGTCAAGGTCCACCCGATGCTGATCCCGGAGCAGCACCCGTTAGCGACAGTCCGTGACTCCTTCAACGCGGTGTTTGTACACGGCGAGGCATGTGATGACGCGATGTTCATGGGACGAGGTGCGGGAAAGATGCCGACCGCCAGCGCCGTTATGGGTGATATCATCATTGTTATGAGAAATATCGTTCATGATAACTGCGGATGGAACGGAGGAGTGGCGTACAAGAATTATCCGGTAAAACCCATCGAGGAGACGAGATCGAGATATTTCCTGCGTCTTCAGGTTGCGGATAAACCGGGCGCTCTTGCAAACATTGCGGGAGTTCTCGGAAATAACGACGTCAGCATCGCGCAGGTCGTTCAAAAACGGGCGAGAGACGGTGTCGCGGAGCTGGTTGTGATCACAGATTCCGTTCTGGAGCGCCATTTCAACGATGCGCTGATGATCGTGAAGGGGATGTCCGTGCTGCGTGAGGTATCCGGAATTATCCGGGTCTACGGGGATTAACATAAAAACAACCGAATAAAGAATAGAGAAGAGCATATTTGTGTGATCTGAAAATTTCTGTCGGAACAGCCGGTGAAACGGATGATTCCGGAAGAGATCCAGAAAACACGGATATGCTCTTTTGTATTTAAAAACCGATCGACATCGACGCGGGAGAGTTTATGGCATAAATCACTTCTGGATTCATATATTGTATCAATTCCGGGAAAGGCGGACAGGCAGAATACGGGGAGAAGGGAGAGGAAGATGAATGTGGATACCTTTGAACGATTGTTGAAACAGGCGGTCCGGGATGGGAAAACGATCAGAGAACTCAGAATCCGAGTGGGAAAGCCGGTGATGATCCGGATGGAAGATGGGGAAAATACCCTTTTTTCAGACGGAACCTGTGGAGCGGCGGAAGCTTGTGAAGAAAAAGTTAAGAATGCAGTTCTCGCAGACAGGGAGCTGATCCGTGGAATCCTGGAGATCTGTTCCAGCCACTCCCTGTATGCATACGAGCGCGAGATCGGTCAGGGATTTCTTACGATCCGTGGAGGACACCGCGTGGGGATCGCCGGAAAAGCGGTGGTGGAGGAGGGAACGGTGAGGACGATTCGGGATATTTCCTCCTTAAATATCCGCGTTGCCCATGAGGTAAGAGGCTGTGCGAAGAACGTGCTGCCACATCTTATGGAGGGGAAAACATTTCTGAATACACTTTTGATCTCACCACCTGGAGCCGGAAAGACAACACTTTTAAGGGACCTGATCCGGGAGCTTTCATGCGGGGGATCGTGGGGAGCGGGGATGAATGTGTCGGTTGTGGACGAGCGCTCGGAGATCGCAGCCTGTTTTGAAGGAGTTGCCCAGTGTGATCTTGGCCCCCGGGCTGATGTGATGGACGGCTGTCCAAAAGCTGAGGGAATGCTCATGATGCTGCGGTCCATGGCACCTGATGTGATGGCGGTGGATGAGGCGGGCGGAGAAAATGAGATCCTTGCGATGAAATATGGAATGAACTGCGGATGCAGGATCCTTGCGACGGTTCATGGGGCGGATATCGGTGACATCATGAAACGGCCGGCGTGGAGAAAAATGGCAGAGGAGAAGATATTTTCACGGTATGTCGTTCTCTCCGGGGCTTTGAGGCCGGGGAAGATCGTGGGAATTTATGATGAGCGGCATGAGATGGTGGCAGCTGCGGATTCTTTCAGTCAGGAATACGGATGATCGCCGGAAATGGTTCCTGTCCACGGGAGGTCATGCGGCTTTTTTCAGGGAGGGAGGACATGAAATATTTAGGACTTTTGTGCATGGCCACAGCAGCTGTGGCAGGAGGTTTTCTGATGGCGGGGGAGTGGGAGATGCGAGTGAAGCTTCTCGGAATCTTCCGGCAGATGGCGGTCTATTTAAAGGCGCGGATCCTGTACTCCAACGAGACACTTCCGGAGGCGCTGAAGGAGGTGGGTAACCGATTTGCGGATGAATCCTCCGGGATGGCAGCGGAAGCCGGACTTTTTTTCCTGCGGGTGGAAAAGCGGATGGAGGAGGAAAAAGGAAGGCCGTTTTCCGAAATCTGGGTGGAGGAAACAGAAAAATTCCCGGACGACCTGCCCTTGGGAAAACAGGACATAGAGGCGATAAGGACACTGGGAAAAAATCTCGGTTACGCGGACAAAAAGACCCAGGAACGGACGATCCTGTTTTATCTGGAACAGACAGATGATTCACTGGCGTTTTTAAAAAAGGAAATGGAGGGCCGGACGAAACTTTACCGGTCTCTTGGGATGGCGGCAGGGCTTTTCATCCTGGTGCTTTTCGCGTAGAGGGGGAAGTGTATGGGGGTAAATCTGATTTTTAAGATCGCGGCGGTTGGGATCCTGGTGTCGGTGATGTGTCAGGTGTTAAAACACAGCGGGCGGGAGGATCAGGCATTCCTTACGAGCCTCGCTGGCCTGATCCTGGTGCTGTTCTGGATCGTGCCGTATATTTACGAGCTTTTTGAGACAATAAAAAACCTGTTTTCATTATGAGGATCATGAAGGGAGGTATTTTATGGCGGTAGTTCAGGCGGCTCTTCTGGGGCTTACAGCGGTTCTGCTTGCAGCACAGCTAAAGCCCTTGCGGCCGGAGTATGCAGTCTATCTGGTGCTGGCAGCTTCCATAGGAGTCGGATTTCTCGGGCTCGCGAGGCTTGGTGTGTTGTTAGACACTTTGCGGGAGATCGGAAATGGGATCCGGATCCGGCATGTATATCTGGCGGCACTCTTAAAAATGGCGGGAATCACCTACATTGCGGAGTTTACATCCGGAATCTGCAAGGATGCCGGATATCAGGCGGTGGGAAATCAGGTGGAGATGGTCGGAAAGCTGGCGATTCTGGCGGTGAGTGCGCCGGTGGTGCTGTCATTGGTGGAGACATTGAAGGTGTTTATGGGATGAGGTGGAAGAGAGATCTATTTCTGCTGCTGGGACTTGTTACGGGGATCTTTTTTGGAATCTGGCATTGGAAGATTCCGGTGCTTGCGGCAGAACCGGTGGATTCCGGGAAGAAAACAGGACAGCGGATGTGGGTGACAGATGAGGAGGAGCCAGATATCGATCTTACGGAAATTCAGGACTATCTGGACCAAATCGGTGGGGATCAGGCAGTGGGAATGACATTCCGGGAAATGATGGACAGGATCAGAGACGGTGATGTGGAGAACGTCTTTATATATGGAAGGGACAGGATCATTTCCGCGCTGTTCTCGGAGCTTAGGACAAACACTTCATTTCTTGCAGAGATCCTGATCTTATCCCTTTGCGGGGCGGCATGTTCCGGCTTTTTGGGGATCTTTGGCTCCAGTCAGCTGTCAGAGACGGGCTTCTATGTGATCTGTATCTGCGTACAGACCTTTTTGGCGGCCAGTTTTTTTGCCAGCATCCGTATCGCCGAGGAGACAACAGGAGATATCTTAGGGTTCATGAAGGTTCTGCTTCCGGCGTATTTTCTTGCGGTGACCATGGCCGGAGGGGCGGTGACATCGGCATCGGTTTGCGGGTTTACACTGGGAGCCATCGGTGTGATCCAGACGGTGGTCTCAGGATTTCTCTTACCGATCATGAAGCTTTATATGGTATTCTCGCTGGTTGGAAATCTGTTCCGGGAGGAGATGTTTTCCGTGATGACGGAGCTTCTCGGAAAGGTTGTGGAGTGGACTGTGAAGACCATGTTCGGGATCGTTGTAGGGTTCCACCTGATCCAGGGGCTGGTGCTTCCCCAGGCAGATGCCATGAAAAATGCGGCAGTCATGCGGACCATCGAGGCAGTTCCAGGAATCGGTTCCGGTGCAGGGGCAGTGTCCAATCTTTTGCTTGGTTCGGCAGTCCTTATAAAGAACACGTCAGGGGCTGCTGCGGTGGCAGTCCTCATCTTTTTAGCGGCAGTTCCCATGGTGAAGCTTGCAGTGCTGATGGCACTCTATAATCTGGCTGCGGCAGTGATGCAGCCGGTGTGTGACCAGCGCCTGACTGCATGCATGACGCAGAATGCCGCGGGACATGGAATGCTGCTTAAGATCGTCGGGTATTCACTGGCACTGTTTGCGGTGACCATCGCGGTGATCAGTTATTCCACGAATGCAGTGTATTGGGCAGGGTGATCGACATGAAAGCAGTTGAAAACTGGGTGCAGGACATCATTTTTTATATGTTTTTTGTCACGATGGTCATGAACCTTCTGCCGGATCCAAAGTATGAAAAATATCTGCGGTTGTTTGCGGGGACTGTTCTGATCCTGCTTGTGTTCGGACCGATCGCGCGGATCACGGGGGTGGAGACAGCGATGGCGGGGATATTTGAGAAGATCACATTTGAGAATGATGTCCGGACACTGAAAGAAGAGCTGGGGGCTGCGGATGAGCGGCGGATCGCAGGCTTTTATGAGCAGTACCGGAAAGCTGTGGAGTCAGATCTCCGTGCCCTGGCAGAGAGTGACGGAGTGGAATGTGTGAGTGTCTCGGCGCAGGTGGCAGATACCGGAAATGTCAGCCATGTAAAGATGGTGATACGGGGCGGGCAAAATCAGACCGGGGCAGTGATCGCTTCGGTGAGAAGAAGGATAGGAGCTTATTATGGAGTGGAAGAACAGGACATTGAGATCGGTATTGAAAGGAAATAAGGAGAAGGTGATTTTTCTATTCTGTTCGGGTCTACTGCTGTTTGTGATCTCGCTGCCGTCCGGGAAGGCCACGGATCCCGAATGGAAGGGAAAAACGGCAGAGGTGCTTGCGGATGTCAGCGTGAATGGTGAGGACACTGCGGTGGAAGACGCCGGGGCAAAGGCAGAGAATAGTTCTTACGAGAAATTGCTGGAGCAGCGGATCCGGGAACTCTTAAAAAATGTTGAGGGGGTCGGGGAGGTGGATGTGATGGTGGTGCTGAAAGCTTCGGAGGAGAGGATCTGGCATGTGGATAAGAGCAGTACATCCTCGGTGACGGAGGAGAACGGGGCAGGTTCCGGGAGCTCGCGGGTCACCAGAGAGGAGAACCAGTCCGTGAGCACGGTGCTGGACGGAAAGAGCCAGTCTCCGGTGATGGAGAAGGAAGTGAAGCCGGAGATATCCGGCGTGGTCATCAGTGCGGACGGTGGTGGAAGCGCGGTGATCCGGGCGGAGATCTCGGGAGCGATGGAGGCGCTTTTAGGACTTCCGGCGAATAAGATCAAGGTGATGAAGAGGGCGGCTAAATAACCGCATATTTCATGCTGGGAAACATAGAATGGAAGTATGAAAGTATGGGAAAGAAGGAGTTTTGCGATGAAACGGATCTTCAGAAGAAATCAGATCATTATCACGACGCTTGCAGTTATGATCGCGGCGGCAGGATACCTGAATTACTCGTCAAAGAAGGAAGTTGCGGGAGCAGAGGTGTACGAGGCAGGAATGATGGATATTTCCGATGCGGATATTCTGGCGGAGAATCAGGCAAAGAATGGGGGAAATGATGGAAAACTCAGGGAAATTGCCGGCCTTGACGGGGACAGAGAAGAACTTCTGCCGGATGGGAATGAGGTGGCTGCAGTGCCTGAGAGCACGGAAACTGCCGGCACGGAGACTTCAGGGCAGGAGACAGCGGCGGCGGGAATTGAGAATCCGGGCGAGGCAGTACTCACAGGCGGAACAGGGATCTCGGAGTACATAGCCGGTGTTCAGCTGGGACGGGAGCAGATCCGGGCGAAGAATAAGGAAACCCTGATGCAGATCATCAACAGTGACCAGATCTCGGAGGAGGAGAAGCAGACGGCGATCCAGAACCTCATCGGGATGACGGAAATCTCGGAAAAGGAGAACGCGGCGGAGACGCTTTTAAAGGCAAAAGGCTTTGTGGACCCGGTGGTCAGCATCACGGACGGGAAGGCAGACGTTGTTGTGAATGCGGCCTCGCTTACGGATCAGGAGCGGGCACAGATCGAGGACATTGTGAAGAGAAAGACAGAGATCGGGGCAGATGGGATCGTGATCACGCTGCTGGATGCGGAGGAGTGATAAAAAGAACTATGCAAAGAGAGGAGAAAATGGTATAATAACTGTATCTTTGATATACAGGAGGTAATTGTTGTGGCAGCGGAAACAGAGAGAAGCAGTCATAAGGTTTATGAAAAGGACAAAATTGGAGAAGTCCAGATTGCGGATGAAGTCGTGGCAATTATTGCCGGCCTGGCAGCAACTGAAGTTGACGGCGTGGACTCCATGGCGGGAAATATTACGAACGAGCTGGTTGGAAAGCTTGGAATGAAGAACCTTTCCAAAGGCGTTAAGGTGGAAGTTACGGAGGAGCATGTAAGTGTAAATATGGCTCTGAATCTGAAATATGGATATAGTATTCCGGACGTCTGCGAGAAGGTGCAGGAGAAGGTTAAGAACGCGATCGAGAACATGACGGGACTTATGGTACTTGATGTGAATATTAAGATTGCCGGAGTCAGCCTGGAAGAAAAGTAAAGATTGTGACTGCGTGAGGGCAGGATTCCCAGGAGACCGGGGGTCCTGCCCTTTTTGGTGGACTTATTCTATCTCGATCGTGTAGTTATAGCTGTAGGTATGGACGTAAAGTGTATTATCCTGGTATACGAGGAGATCAGGCTGCTTTTTTAGTTTCAGGCGGGAGAGGACTTCTCCGGTGTGGAGATCGAGCTGGTAGAGGTAGTCGTCCTCGGAGGTGAAGCCGTATCCGCAGATGATCACATTGTCTTTTACGATAAAGTTCATGGAATTACAGGTCTGGTCAGCGCTTCTCCAAAGGAATTTGTTATTTTCCAGATCATAGGCGAACATGAAACAGGTATCCGGCTGGGCGTAGCCGTTTGTCACGCTGGCTCCGTAGAAGATTCCGTCCTTCAGACAGGCATTATTTCCGTTGATGTACCATTTGTCGGTGGGATAGGTTAAGACATACAGGCAGTTTCCGGTACCGTTCTCAAAAATATAAAGGTCTTCGTCGGACCAGAGGTACTGGTAGTTGTCATCATAAAAGCTGTTCCAGTCGGTGCCGATCATTGGGAGGGATAATCCTTTCCTGTCGTACCATTCGTTTGCAAAATCGATACCGTTTTCTTCTTCGGATACGATCCTTAAATCAAAAGGAGCGGCGGCATCACCGGTGGGATGTGTCTCCCTGGCTGTGGACAGGTCGATGGTAATGTATTTTGTCTCAGGAGCCGTATTTTCGGTATCAGTATTGGCAGCAGGGCTGGTTTCTGTTTTCATATCGGTTTCAGAGCTTTCTTCTGCCACTGCTTTCGTGTCAGATTCAGAGGTGCTTTCTGACTCTGTTTCCACTGCCGTTTTTAATTCGACTTCGGAAGTATGTACGGCTGTTTCTGTGGAGACTTCCTTCGAAATATTATTTTTATTGCCGCATCCGGTTAATAACATGCACAGGATGATGAGCGGCAGGTATTTTACTTTGTTCATTGTATTATTTTCCTTTCTGAGGTAAGTTTGGAATTCTGAAGGGATCAGAAAGAGTATACCATATCATAAGGATAAAAAAAACATCTCTCACATAAGGACTTGTGAAAATATACATTTTCATGTATAATCCTAAATTAGGAGTACTCTGTTCTGCGCTCACATCTGCAGAAGCTGCAAAAGGCAGCTTTTTTGGAAGCATGGCGGCAAAAGAGCAGTTCAGAGATTGACAATCAGAGCAGCACGGACTGTCGGAAAAGCCCGCCGGTCCGTTCAGATAAACGGAGGTAGAAAAGTGACCAGAAGGGAAGCCAGAGAACATTGTTTTAAAATGCTGTTCTGCCAGGATTTTTACCCGGCAGAGGAGAAGGAAGAGCAGTTAGAGAAATATTTTGAAGCGCCGAAGGAGGATGTGACCGGCGAAGACGGAAAAGATGAGATCCTTCATGATCCGTTTGAGAAAGAAGAGGACCGCGCATATCTCGAAAAACGCGTCGAGAAGATCATGGAACTGATCCCGGAGATCGATGAAAAGATCAACGAGATCGCGGAAGGCTGGAGAACAAGACGTATGGGTAAAGTTGAGCTTACGATTTTACGTCTTGCAGTGTTCGAGATGAAATATGATGAGGAGATCCCGGAGAAGGTTGCCATTAACGAAGCGGTTGAACTCGCAAAGAAATTCGGCGGAGATGAAGCCCCGGCATTTGTAAACGGTATCCTTGCAAAACTGATCCAGAAAGGCAATTAAACGATGGCAGGTGTTTACTCTGTTGCACAGGTAAATTCATACATCAAAAATATGTTTGCACAGGACTTCCTTCTTCGCCGCCTGTCGGTGAAGGGGGAAGTTTCCAACTGTAAGTATCACAGTTCCGGACATATCTATTTCACACTGAAAGACAGCGGCGGAACACTTCAGGCTGTCATGTTCGCAAGCCAGCGCCGCGGCCTCAACTTTAAGCTTGCCGAGGGACAGCAGGTTGTTGTAAAAGGAACTGTGGATGTCTACGAGCGGGACGGAAAATACCAGCTCTACGCGTCAGAAATCGAACTTTCCGGGCGCGGGGACCTGTATCTGAGATTTGAAAAACTCTTAAAAGAGCTGGAAGAGATGGGGATGTTTGACCCGCAGTATAAGCGGCCGATCCCGCGGTTCGCAAAGACCGTGGGAATCGTCACAGCACCCACGGGAGCTGCGATCCGGGATATTATGAATATCTCCCACAGACGGAATCCATATGTCCAGCTGATCCTCTACCCGGCCCTGGTTCAGGGAGACGGCGCAAAGGACAGCATCGTAAAAGGAATCCGGACGCTTGATGCGATGGGACTGGATGTCCTGATCGTCGGGCGCGGCGGCGGTTCGATCGAAGACCTTTGGGCCTTCAACGAGGAGGAAGTCGCCAGAGCGATCTTCGCATGCAATACGCCGGTGATCTCCGCAGTCGGTCATGAGACCGATGTGACGATCGCGGATTACGCGGCAGATCTTCGGGCACCGACTCCGTCAGCAGCGGCAGAGCTTGCGGTATTTGATTATTTCCAGTTCCGGATGGATCTGAATGCGAGAAAACAGCGCCTGATGAAGGAGATGGGAACATGTCTTGAGCGGGCTAAAAGCAGGTTAAAGCATGATGAGCTGACATTGCGGTTTTATGACCCGAAGAGCCAGTTGAATGAGAAGAAAAAACGGCTGGCGGACGCGGAAGATACACTTTTACGTCTGATCGCAGAGCGGCAGCAGGAGACGAGACGTGATCTGCAGAATGCGGAGACACTGCTCAGAAGATCCATGGCAGACCGGCTTGCGGCAGATAAAAGAAATCTTGCGGTGAAGAGTGAACGTCTGTGGGGACTGTCCCCGTTAAAGAAGATCAGCGGAGGATTCGGATTTATCACGGACGGGGATGGAAAACGTCTGGAGACTGTGGAACAGGTGGAAGCCGGAAAACGGATCACGGTCCGGGTGAAGGACGGTCGAATCGGGGCTGTTGTAGATCATGTTGAGAAGTATCGGTAGGAATCCACCACAGAATATTATCTATCGCACCAATTTTCACGAATAATTAAACAATAATTCAAGTAGGAAAATAGAACGATACGGCAGGGTATGCTGCCACAGTGAGGAATCATATGGATGACGAGACAAGAAAACAGATGAATGTCGAGGAGACATTTGCGGCTCTCGACCGGATCATCGGAAAGCTGGAAAAAGGAGACGGATCTCTGGAGGACGCTTTCGCTGATTACGAAGAAGGAATGAAGCTTGTAAAGAGCTGTAACGAAAAAATTGAGACGATCGAAAAAAAGATCCTTGTTTTGAGTGGAGATCAAACGGAGGAAAAGGAAAATGGCGGACAATTTTAAGGAAAGGTTCAGTCAGGCGGTCAAGGAGACTGAGACAGTCGTATATTCATATTTGCCGGAGGAGACCGGACACCAGAAGACGATCTTTGAGGCAATGAATTACAGTGTAAAGGCAGGTGGAAAGCGCTTAAGACCGCTTCTCATGCGGGAAGTGTACCGTCTGTTCGGCGGAAACGGTCCGGAGATCGAGCCGTTCATGGCGGCCATGGAGATGATCCACACCTCGTCCCTGATCCATGACGATCTGCCGTGCATGGATAACGACGAATACCGCCGCGGAAAACTCACCACCTGGAAAGCCTACGGCTATGATATGGCAGTACTGGCGGGTGACGCGCTGATGATTTACGCGTTCGAGACTGCGTCAAAGGCCTTTTCCATGGGCGCTGATCCGGCAAAAGTCGGCCGCGCCATCGGGATACTCGCAGAAAAAACCGGAATCTATGGCATGATCGGCGGACAGACCGTCGATGTAGAGCTCACCGGAAAGGCGGTTCCGAGAGAAAAACTTGATTTCATCTACCGGTTAAAGACCGGTGCTCTCCTCGAGGCCTCCATGATGATCGGTGCAGTCCTTGCGGGCGCGACCGTGGAAGAGATCAAAGAGGTGGAAACGATGGCCTCCGAGGTCGGTCTCGCGTTCCAGATTCAGGACGATATCCTCGATGTGACGAGCACTCAGGAAGAGCTTGGAAAGCCGGTTCTGAGCGATGAAAAGAACGAAAAGACCACTTATGTGACCTTAGAAGGCCTTGAAAAGGCAAAACGGGATGTAAAGGAAATTTCTGACCGGGCAGCAGGAAGACTTGCGGGGCTGCCGGGAAAAAATGAATTTCTGTACAATATTATTGAAATGCTCGTGAATAGGAAAAACTAATCACTATATAAAATATGTAAGGGAGTAGTCTGGAAACATGCTGCTTGATCATATAAAACAGTCTTCGGACATCAAAAAACTGAAAGAAGACCAGTATCCGGAGCTTGCGCGGGAGATCCGCCAGTTCCTGATCGAAAAAATAAGTAAAACAGGCGGCCATCTCGCTTCAAACCTTGGGGTTGTGGAACTTACGATGGCCCTGCATCTGGCGTTTGACCTTCCGAAGGATAAAATCGTCTGGGACGTGGGCCATCAGGCCTACACCCACAAGCTTTTAAGCGGAAGAAAAGCCGGTTTTGATGACCTGCGCCAGTTTGGCGGAATGAGCGGATTCCCGAAGAGAAAGGAAAGCCCTTACGATGCCTTCGACACAGGACACAGCTCCACCTCCATCTCTGCGGGTCTTGGACTTGCCCAGGCGAGAGAGATCACAGGGGAAGATTATTCGGTGATCTCGGTCATCGGAGACGGTGCCCTGACCGGCGGAATGGCATATGAGGCATTGAACAACGCGGCCCAGATCAGAAAAAATTTTATTATTGTTCTGAATGACAATGAGATGTCCATTTCCAGGAACGTGGGCGGAATGTCGAAATATCTCAGCAGTGTCCGCACAAAAGAAGGATATGCGGAGCTAAAGCTCCGAGTGGAACGGACACTTTCCGCGATCCCTGTGATCGGAAGACCGCTGGCATACGGTCTGTACCAGTTAAAGAACGGGATCAAACAGTTCCTTGTTCCGGGAATGTTATTTGAGGACATGGGGATCACGTATCTGGGACCTGTGGACGGCCATAACGTTCAGGAAATGATCCGTGTATTTAAGGAAGCGAAGCGCGTCCAGCATGCGGTCTTAGTCCATGTTATCACGAAAAAGGGAAAAGGCTACAAGCCGGCGGAAGAAAATCCGGCGAGATTCCACGGCGTGGAACCATTCGATATCAAGACCGGAAATCCTTTAAAGAAAAAGGAGTTTCCGAGCTATACGGATGTATTCTCAGAGAAGATCTGCGAACTTGCCGGAAAGAATAAAAGAATCGTGGCTCTGACGGCAGCCATGCCGGATGGAACAGGACTTACGAAGTTTGCGAAGGAATTCCCCAAACGGTTCTTTGATGTGGGAATCGCAGAGGCCCATGAGGTGACATCGGCGGCAGGCATGGCGGCAGCGGGACTGAAGCCTGTAGTTGCGGTATATTCTTCCTTTTTACAGCGTGGCTATGACCAGGTGCTTCACGACGTCTGTATTCAGGATCTTCCGGTCCTGTTTGCCATTGACCGGGCCGGTCTTGTGGGAAGCGACGGGGAGACGCATCAGGGAATTTTTGATATTTCCTTCTTAAGTCTTGTGCCAGGAATGAACATCATGGCACCGAAAAACTGCTGGGAGCTTCAGGACATGCTGGAGTTCGGCGTGAATTTTGATGCGCCCCTTGCCATCCGTTATCCGAGAGGACAGGCGTACCGCGGACTGGAAGAATTTCGCGCTCCTGTCGAATATGGAAAGGCGGAGATGCTCTACGAGGAGTCGGAAATCGCACTTTTTGCCCTCGGCAGCATGGTGAGCACCGGCGAACATGTCCGGGAAAAATTAAAGGAAAAAGGACAGCCCTGTACCTTAGTGAACGCAAGATTTGTAAAGCCGCTCGATACGGATATGATTGATCGTCTCTGCAAGACGCATAAACTGATCGTCACCATGGAAGAGAATGTTCTCCGCGGCGGCATGGGCATGTATGTCACAAAATATATCCATGAAAAACACCCGGAGATCCGCGTGATCCAGATCGCGCTTCCGGATGCCTATGTAGAACACGGAAATGTTTCCGTGCTCAGGGAGATGCTTGGAATCAACAGCGATTCTGTGATCAGACGCATTGAGAAGGAATTTTTAAACGAGAAGAGATAAGGAGCAAAGCCAATGAAAGAACGGTTGGATGTTCTGCTGGTAAAGAGAAATCTGGCGGAGTCCAGAGAGAAGGCGAAGGCGGTCATCATGTCCGGCATCGTCTATGTGGATGGACAGAAGGAAGACAAGGCGGGATCCATGTTCGACGAGACAGCGAACGTGGAGGTGCGCGGAACCACATTAAAATATGTGAGCCGCGGCGGCCTGAAACTGGAGAAGGCCATGACACATTTCGGCGTGACATTAGAGGGAAAGATCTGTATGGACGTCGGAGCGTCCACGGGCGGATTTACGGACTGCATGCTTCAGAACGGGGCAGTGAAGGTTTATTCTGTGGATGTTGGGCATGGACAGCTGGCGTGGAAGCTCAGAAATGATGAGCGCGTGGTCTGCATGGAAAAGACAAATATCCGTTATGTGACTCCGGAGGAGATCCCGGACAGGATCCAGTTTGTATCCATTGATGTATCCTTTATCTCCCTGACGAAAGTTCTGGGACCTGTGAAGGCGCTCATGGAGCCGGATGGTGAGGTTGTCTGCCTGATCAAGCCGCAGTTTGAGGCCGGACGTGAGAAGGTTGGAAAGAAGGGTGTTGTCCGTGAAAAATCCGTTCATCTCGAGGTCATCGAGATGGTAGCATCATTTGCCGGAAGCATCGGTTTTGAGGCGCTGCATCTGGAATTTTCACCGATCAAAGGACCGGAAGGAAACATCGAGTACCTGCTTCATTTAAGAAACTGTACTGATGGCAGCACCTTCACAAACGACGCGATCGGAGCTTCCGGGATCGTCGACAAGGCACACGAGACACTGGATAAATAGGACAGAATATATGAAGAAATTTTACATCGTTGCGAATCCTGACAAAGAAAATACGAAGAACATGCAGACAGCGGTCGAGGAGTATCTGACGACCCGCGGCGCAAAAGTCTCCGCCGGAAAAAGTGCTTCCGGACATGGAAATCCCTATACGGATCCTGAGGATGTTCCGGGAGATACGGAATGTGTCATCACACTCGGCGGCGACGGAACCCTGATCCAGGCGGCGCGGGATCTCGCAGGGCGTGATCTTCCGATGATCGGGATCAACCTCGGCGGTCTCGGGTATCTCACCCAGATCGGGCGGGAAGGCGATGTGAAGGAGCTTCTGGATGCGCTTTTGGAGGATTCTTACCAGATCCAGGAGCGCATGATGTTAAAGGGCTGCGTTTACCGGGACGGAAGACCGGTGAAGGAGAGTATCGCGTTAAATGATATCGTCCTGACAAGGGACGGGGATCCGCGCGTTCTGAAATTAAAGCTGTACGTGGACGGACAGTTTTTAAACGAATTCAGCGCCGATGGCATGATCGTTGCGACACCTACGGGATCGACAGCCTACAATCTGTCGGCGGGCGGGCCGATCGCACAGCCGGACGGACAGCTCATGATCTTGACGCCGATCTGCCCGCACACGCTGACATCGAGAACGATCGTTTTCGGTGCCGGAAGCCGGATCCGGATCGAGATCCCGGCGACGAACCGCGGCAGCCAGGTGGCGGCGTTTGACGGTGACACGCTGGTTCGCCTGGAAAACGGGGATTATATTGAGATCACAAAGGCAGAGACCGTGACCAGGGTAGTGAAGCTGGATCACCGGTCCTTCCTGGATATTTTGAAAATGAAAATGTATGATGCGTAGTGCGCGGGATAGTGTACGCAGAAAGGGGCAGCGGAAGACATGAAGGTTGACAGACATAGTAAGATCGTTGAGCTCATTGGGAAATATCAGATCGAGACGCAGGAGGAACTGGCGGAATACCTGAAAAAGGCCGGATACCATGTGACGCAGGCAACGGTATCGAGAGATATCCGCGAATTAAAGCTCACAAAAGCACCGGGGAAAAACGGACGCCAGTGCTACGCAGTCATGCAGCATCAGAAGGATTTCGGAGAAAAATACATCCGCATCTTCCGTGACTGCTATGTCTC